>OJQP01000043.1_pt1 | contig 139803 bp, 148 predicted proteins | sample 1598871 | NCBI WGS metagenome assembly OJQP01 (sample SAMN03922520, study PRJEB24848) | human gut metagenome | isolation source: stool sample | host: Homo sapiens | place: Germany | collected 2010-02
GAGCACCTGACTCTTAATCAGGGTGTCCAGGGTTCGAGTCCCTGATGGTGTACCAAACGGCCCGTTGGTCAAGTGGTCAAGACGGGGGCCTCTCACGCCCCAAACGGGAGTTCGACTCTCCCACGGGTCACCACAACTTCCTCTGGAAGTTTAAGAACAAAATACAGTTGGTGCTTTTAACGGTGAGGGTCCACCCGTTCCCATTCCGAACACGGAAGTTAAGCTCACCTGTGCCGACGATACTTGTCTGGAGACGGACTGGGAAAATAGGTCAGTGCCAACACCGGGGGCCAATTGGCCCCCGAGTTCTATGCCTCCTTAGCTCAACAGGTAGAGCATGCGGCTGTTAACCGCAGGGTCGTAGGTTCGAATCCTACAGGGGGCGCCATGCGAGAGCCGCCGCTTTGCGGCGGCTCTTTTTGGGCCTTTAGCTCAGTTGGTTAGAGCAACCGGCTCATAACCGGTCGGTCCGGGGTTCGAGTCCCTGAAGGCCCACCACCGGAGCAAGCGAAAGCTTGCTCCGGCTTTGTTTTTATGTGGAGGTGCTTAAGTGGCTGTTAACCCGCGTATTAATGTGAGAGATATGGCGTATATTGCGCTTTCTGCGGCTTTTATCTCCGTGTGTGCCTGGATTAGCGTTCCTGCCCTCGTGCCGTTTACCCTCCAGACTTTTGCAATTTTCCTCTGTGCTGCTGTCTTTGGCGCCAAACGCGCGTTCGTCGCGGTGGCTTTGTACATCCTGCTCGGCGCCATTGGCTTGCCGGTGTTTTCAGGTTTCAGAGGCGGCTTTGGTATGCTGTTCGGAGCAACCGGCGGTTATATCACCGGTTTCCTGCCCGCAGCAGTAATTGCCGGTTGGAAGTCCGGCAAGCGTAAGGGTATGTTCGGCGACGTGGCCGCAATGGTCCTGGCTCTGATTGTCTGCTATGCCTTAGGTACGGTCTGGTACGCCTGCGTGTACGCATCCGGCCTGTCTGGCATCACTGCCGCGCTGATGGCCTGTGTGGTGCCCTACATCGTCCCTGACGCCCTTAAGATAATCCTGGCGGCTATGGTTGCCGGAAGGCTCAGGAGCGTTGTGAACAAGCGGTGAGAGCCTGCTTTTACTTCGCTGCCTAATAAGACTGAAAATCGCCCGTGATATTCACGGGCGATTTTTATTAGCTTTTGCGACGACGCAGGGTGAGCCAGGTCACAAGCGCGCATATGAGCAGCCATATTGCAAATGGAGTTGCCCATATCAGGTCATTTGGCAGGCTGATAGTGATATCCTTTAAATACAATATGCCGACGATGTGCTGAATCACGAGCCAAAGCACTTCATTTATAAAAACTGCAGGTATCACGCTCAGGAACCACACATTTACCGCCCAAAACCAGCGCGGGCGCTCGCCCTTAGTGAGCAGCCACACAGTGACTGCAGTGAGCTGAAATATGAGCATAACGGCGACGCAGAGCCAGTTCTGATATTCAAACCACAGCCCGCCGCCTAGTATCAGCCCGGCGGCATCGAGCGCCGTTGCAATAATGCACATTGTACGCACGGTGACCGGCGTCCTGGCCTGTACGGCGGGAGTGGGCTCGATGCCGCGCAGGAGGTAGTCCGTCGTGACGTCGAAGAACTCCGCCATTGCCACAACGCGCTCGAGGTCCGGCACGCTCTGCTCGGCTTCCCATTTTGAAACTGCCTGGCGCGAAACGCCGACCGCGTCGGCAAGCTGCTCCTGAGTTATGCCCTTCGCCTTGCGCAGGGACTGTATTCTGTCTGAGATGTTCATGCAAACACCGTCCTTTCGCCGCCTAGGATAGCAAAAAATGCGGTTGCCAGTCCACCAAACGCGCTTGGAACCTTGTCAACCGGCGGTTGCGCGGCCCTTTTTGAGGTGGAATGCGCAATCTTAGAGCATGTGGCTTTGTTTTAGCCAGCCAGGAACCCGCTCTGTATCGAGGCCTGTGCGTCTGCCATCAGCGCGACGAGCTTTTGCGCATCAGCCCTTGCTGAGACCGAGGCGAGGGCGGCGGGGAAGCTCTTGCCGAGCTCTCCGCCGTCCCATGCGGCGTGAAGGGCAAGAGCTGTGGCTATGTGTTCCGCAGCTGTCTCGTCGGGTGAGTGTGGGGCGGGCGTGTTGCCGAGCGCGAGGAGGTAGTCGAGCAATCCATCCGGCCCGGAGACGAAGCGGCGCGTCAGCTCATCTATCGCGCCCTCGCTGTGCGCCCCGTCGCTGCTGAGATAGTACGCGCCCAACGCCTCGAGCTCTAGGGAGGCGAAGTCGGGCAGCTCAGAACCAATCTGCGTGAAGCCGTAGTCCGCCGCGTCAACGCTGGGGACGGACGGCATACCCAGCTCATACGCCCATAGCCGCAGCGCGTCGTCCGTGCCATCTGCTCCGTTGTCGAGGGCAAAGACGCCGCTGCCGAGCCAGCTTATGCCCGGATAGGAATAGTCGCCCGACGATACGGCGAAGTCCTCCGGCACGGGATATTCAGACAATGTCTGAGCCGCAAAGTCAACGACGGAAAGCCCGGTGACCGTCTCGCCGTCATAGAACTTGAGCAGCGCCTTGTCCTCATATATACTATAGCATACGCTGTAAGGCTCCGACTGCACGGCTCCGATGTCCAGGACGGCGCCGTCAATGACATCAACGGCGAAAAGCCTGCCGGGGCTGTAGAACAGCACATAGCGTCCGGCGGTCATACTGCTGCCAAGCATCCGCGCGTTTTCGCCGGACGTGTTTGCGTTGTACAGCTCTTCAAGCTCGCCGGTCTCAAGATTGCAGCGCCGGATTATTCCGTCCTCACAGACGCAGATGATATTGTCGGTCACAAAAGTCCCGCCCATTTTGTGCGGGGATATGTCTGTTATATCAGTGAGCGACTTCTTGGCAATATCATAATGCCACACTGTTACATCTTCGCAGAGCGCATCGGATGAGCACATTAACAGCAAATGGTTCCCGCTCGGGGAGACTTCTACAGTCTGAATGTTTTCAAGCTCAACGCCTGACAGGACATCTGTGACTTCCCCGGTCAAAAGGTTGAGCATTACAGGGCAGCGCGAATTTATATCATTGCGGTATAGCGGCACGAATACGCGCTCCGGGGACGCTCTGTATCTGTATTCGGCGATTGGATAGTAGTTCTCTCCGGTATAGGGCAGTATGAGCTGCCCGTCATTCATGCACCACTCGAAACCCAACGGGTATGTAACTCCGTTGAGCTCGTAATCCTGAGAAACAGTATGCCGCTCCAGCTCAACGAGTTCTCCGTTCTCCACCGTGTACGCGGCGTAGTGCGTGCCACGGTTCATCGCCTGCTCGTCAAGGCACTTCATAACAATGCCCTCTGTGATGAGGGTGTAGGCATCTGAAATCTCATGTTCGCTCAGCGTGTAATCCTCACGCTCGACGGGCGTGAGAACGTCGAATCCCGCGGCCCCAGGCGTTTCCGTCTCCGGTGTGGGCATGGTCGTCTCCGTGACCGGCGTCGTTGTGACGCCGCAGGCCGTGGTAAAGAGCATGGTCAGCGCGAGAAAAACTGCCGGAATCTTCTTCACACATATCGCCTCCTTATCTATCAAGACGTAAACGATAGGAAAAGGTTGCATAAAAGCGCCATGAAAAGAGAGCGGGACTTCGTTAATATTGGAAAGTGGATGGCGCGCCGAAAAGACGCGCCATCCACTTGCTACACACGCAAAGTGTGAAGTACCCGGCTGCTTATTATTTCAACCTGCTTTTCAGTGCGGCGCGGAGATTTTCGAGATTTTCGTCGCACAACACGGGCAGCCAGCCCAGCAGCTCTTCGGGCGGAAGATCCCACCACTTGAAGCGCATGAGCATGTCCGTGAGCTCATCGTCGAAGCGGTTCTTGATAAACCGCACCGGGTTGCCGCCAGCGACGGTATAGGGGGCTACGTCGCGCGTGACCACGCTGTAGGCCGCCAAAATGGCCCTGTCGCCGATTTTTACTCCTGGCATGACCACGCACTCACGGCCGAGCCAGACGTCGTTGCCGACTATTGTGTCGCCCTTGCGAGGCAGCTGGGACATGTGGTCGGGCGTGAGCTCGCTCCACGCGCCGCCAAAGACATTGAAGGGGTAGGTGGAGGCGCTGCCGATGCGGTGATTGGCCGGGCCCATGATAAAGGTCGTACCCTGAGCGATGGCGCAGAATTTGCCGATAACGAGCCTGTCGCCGAACTCGGGGTAGTTGAAGAGCACGTTGTTGCGCTCGAAGCCGGTCGGGTCGGTGTCGTCATCGTAATATGTGTAGTCGCCAATCTCTATGTTCGGGGCGTGGACTACGTTCTTTATAAAGCAGGAGGTGCCGTACTCATTGGGGAACACCTCGTTGGGGTTGGGTATGTTTAGCATGCTGTTACCTCCGTTTTGTATTTTTGTTCACCACCTTTCCACGGAGAAAGCAACTGCGACCGCTCGTATTTTGCGTATACCGTCCATAGTATCACCTCAATTGCCAGGCTCTCAGTACACCTTGGCCCCGACGTATTCGACGAGGTCGCTGGGGTTGAGGATAATCTGCTCTCCGCGCATACCGGCGGAGACGGCTATTTCGTCAAAGAGTATGTAGGTTTCGTCTATGTATGTCGGGTATTTTTTCTTCATGCCGATGGGCGAGCAGCCGCCGCGCATGTAGCCGGTGAGCGGCAGTAGCTCCTTGACGTGTATCATCTCCAGCTTTTTGTTTCCGGAGACGCTCGCCGCCCGGCGCAAATCCAGCTCGTCGAGCACGGGGATGCAGAAAACCAGTATACCGGTCTTGTCGCCGCGCGTGACTAGGGTCTTGAAAACCTGCTCGGCGGGCATGCCTATCTGCTCAGCGGCGTGCTTGCCGGAGAGGTCGCTTTCGTCGTACTCGTATTCGCTTGTGCGGTAGGCGATGCCCGCCGCGTCCAGCAGTCGCATAGCGTTTGTCTTGGTCATGCTCACAGCTCCTTTATGCCGGCGCAGTGCGCCTCGCAGACTCCGAGGATGAAATCCTCGGGAAGCTCCGTCCAGGCGGTCATGGGCTCCGGACGGCCTTCTGTTGGGTTCAGTCGGAGCATGTAGTAGGTCATGTCGCACCAGCGGCCGAGCTTCCAGCCGATGCTCTCCATGGTGAAGAGCCGCTCAAAGCCGCAGCTCTCGTGCAGGCGCTCGCTGGGCGCGTTAGGAGTGGCGACAACGCCGATGGCATTCACGCAGCCCTGACGGCGCAGAATGTCTGTAACGGCCGTGTACAGGGCCGTCCCGATGCCCAGGCCCTTGGCGGCAGGGGAGAGGTACACGCTCAGCTCCACGGCCCAGTCGAAGGCCGCACGGGTGCGGAAACGGTGGGCGTAGGAGTAGCCTATAACTTCGCCGCTGCGCTCGCAGACCAGCCAGGGGTAGAAGGCTGTGACCTCCTCAATGCGGCGGGCCATTTCGGCCTCGTCCGGCGCAGGAGATTCAAAGGTCACGGTGGTGCCTATGTATGGGGCGTATATGCCCGCAGCCGCCGCGGCGTCGGCTGCGGTGGCTGGGCGAATCTTGTATTCCATGCTGTTTACTTCCTTATTTGAAAATATCCGTGCGGACCAGCGCGTACATGCGCATATCCCGCACCGCGCCGCCCTTGACGGCGTTTGCCCTGAGCGTACCCTCGAGGCTGAACCCGGCCTTTTCCAACACGCGGCAGGACGCGGCGTTGGAGGTAAACGGCTCGGCGTAGATGCGCATGATGTCGGTGTTGGCAAAGACGTACTCGCAGATTTCGCGCACGGCGCGCGTGGCAAGCCCAAAACCCCAGTGCGTCCTGCCGACGTAATAACCCAGCTCTCCGGTGAAGCGGTGTATGTTCACGCCGCGCGTGACGGAAATGCTGCCCACGCAGCGCCCCTCGTGCGTTATGGCGAACGGGTACACGCTGTCCCCGGCGGAGAGCATGGCGGAGATGAACTCGCGCGCGTCATCCGCCGTGTACGGGTAGGGCAGGCCGTCGCGCAGGTTGGCCTGTACGGCCTCATCGTTGAGCGCCTCGGCGAGCGCTTCGGCGTCGGATAAAAGCCAGGGACGTATCGTCATGTTTCCACCTCCGCAAAGTCCGTATGCCTATTTAACAACCTGAGGCGGCCCTACGTCAAGTCTTAACGGAAAATTCACAGCAAGATGAGAATTCACTCTTGTAAAAATTCTGTATCATGTTATAATCAATTAGTTGAAAGTTGCGGTACGCGGCGTAGATGGAGAGGTGTCCGAGTGGTTTAAGGAGCTGGTCTTGAAAACCAGTGACCCGGCAACGGGCCATGGGTTCGAATCCCATCCTCTCCGCCACAAAAGACGCCTCGTACCGCAAGCCATTCCTTTGGTGAAGCGAGGTCAGGTAAATGGGCGATTTCATAGTCATAACGGATGGCTCCGGGGATATCCCGAAAGAGGTCATCGAGGCCAGAAATATCAGGATGATCAACTTCTTCGTCATGCTCGGCAGCGGGGAATATCTGCAGCAGAACGTTGACATAGGCGACGATGAGTTCTACGAGTGGATGGTTACGCACCCCGGAGTGTACCCCAAGAGCTCCACACCCTCCACTCAGGATTACCTGAAGGCGTTTACGGAAATCGCCGAGGCCGGGGAGAAGGCAATAGTGCTGTGCATCACCGAGAAGTTCTCCAACTCCTACCAGACCGCATGCATCGCCCTGGACCTGCTGCGCGAGGACTATCCCGACGCGCAGATAACCGTCATCAACTCCATGGTCAACACCGTGCTCCAGGGCCTGATGGTGCTCGAGGCCTGCAACATGCGCGACGCGGGCGTGCCCTATGCCGAGGCTGTGGAGAGGCTCTACGAGATTCGCCCCACGGGCCGCATTTTCTTCACTATCGGCAGCATAGACTACCTCTCTCACGGAGGACGTATAGGCAAGCTGGCCGGTAAAGTGACCAGCGCTCTCGGAATCCGCCCGGTGATAACCCTCAAGGAGGGAGAAATCTTCCTCGGCGGCGTGGGACGCGGCCGCGCCAAGACCCTCGATAAGACGCTCAAGAACGCCTATGACTACCTGAAGGGGAGCTTCACAAGCCGCGAGCAGTTCGACATCTGCCTGGGCTACGGCTACGACTACAACGAGGCGGTTGAGTTCCGCGCGCGCGTGGAGAGCATGCTCGAGGAGCTCGGCCTCGGCGGCGGAGGAGAGATACCCATAACGCATATAAGCTCCGTCATCGCCGTGCATACGGGGCCGTATGCTCTCGGCATAGGCATCTTGGCTAAGGCGCGACTGGACTGAAAACGTAATATAAGGCACGGGGCCGGCTTTGTCCGGCCCCGTGCCTTTTGCGCTCACACATATATTATCATAAGCCCGACGAGTATGCCCACTACGGTCGCAAGGGCGGGCAGCTTACTGCGCCACATTAGTATGGCCTCGGGCATCAGCTCACCGAACACGACGTAGTACATAGCGCCGGCGGCGAAGCTCAGGCTAAGCGCCAGCCACATCGGCGAGAGCGTGCCCAGGCAATAGCCCAGCAGGGCGCCGATTATCGTCGGGGAGCCGGAGGCGGCGGTGACGAGTATGGCTTTCCAGCGCTTCTGCCCGCCGGATATGAGCGGCACTGCGACGGCCATGCCCTCGGGGATGTTGTGCAGCCCTATTATAACAGCCATCACCATGCCCGTGCCGCCGAGCATGCCGGCCTCCGGAGAGCTGGCGTAGCTGGCGCCTATGACCATGCCCTCCGGCATGTTGTGCAGGGCTATGGCGCAGGCCATGACGACGCCCGCTATGAAGAGCTGATAGGGGGAGGCGGGGCCGCCGTCCTCGCTGGACACCTCGTGCTTGGCGTAGTGGTCGGCGTGGATGAGCTCGTCCAGGTCGTCGGCGGTCTTTGGATGGTTTTCGTCTATATGCTCTATCTCGTGGTTGGTCTTGCTGTCAATCCAGTAGTTGAGCAGCCAAATGACCGCGTAGCCCAGCATGACGCCGAACATGACAAAGAACACGCTCACTGGCTCCGAGGCGCCATCCGGATGCATCGCGCCGGGTATCATGTCGAAGCTGACCACGCCGCACATTATGCCGCCCGCGAAGGCCAGCAGCAGGCTGACGGCGCGGCTCGAATCACGGCGGAAAAAAGCGGCGATAATCCCGCCTAGGCCAGTTCCGCCCACGCCGGCTATCGCCGTTATTACAACTATCCAGCCTATAACGCCCATGTGCATACACCTTCCCACATCTTTTCCGGGAAATATGATATACTCATGCGCGGCTCAGGTCAAGAAAATATTTAATTCAGACTTTGCTCGAGCTCTTTTGCGTCTGAAACCAAGACGCTCGCCCCGCTCTCGTGCAGCTGTTCCGGGGTGCGGAAGCCCCAGGTGACGGAGATGCAGTCCACACCGGCGTTGGCGGCAGTCTCTATGTCCACCTCGCTGTCGCCAATGTAGACGGTGTCCTCGCGCTTTGAGCCCAGCATGCGCATGACCTCGAGAACGGAGTCCGGCGCGGGCTTGCGGCGTATGCCTTCGCGGTCGCCGACCACAGCCTCGACAAGGCCGGAAAACCAGCGCTCGCCGAGAACCTGCGCGGCGCTGTCGGGCTTGTTGGAGACTATGGCGCAGTGTACGCCGGAGGCCTTCAGACGCCCCAGGAGCTCTATGATGCCCGGATATGGCGCAGTCTTTTCGGACGAGTGCGCACGGTAGTATTCCAGGTAGTCGTCAAAGACCGCCTGGTAGTTCGGGTCGTCGTAGCCGCCGGGGACGCAGTGTGAAATCAGGTACCTGGAGCCGTAGCCCAGGCTCGCACGCATGTGCTCCCGCGAGACGAGGGGGTAGCCGAAGTCGGCGAGGGCGTGGTTGACGCCGTCGGTGAGGTCGTCGAGCGTGTCAAGCAGCGTACCGTCAAGGTCGAAAATAACAGTGTCGTATCTCATGAGCAGAGCATAACGCATTTTTAAAATAATGTCAATGACGTTCTTGACATTTGTCCACGGGTGTGCTATCATATACAAGCTTTAATCAGTAGGCATGCGGAAGTACCCAAGAGGCCGAAGGGGCTCCCCTGCTAAGGGAGTAGCTGGTCTGAAGCCAGGCGAGGGTTCAAATCCCTCCTTCCGCGCCACGTCGCTGCGGACGACATATCGTTCGCAGCGACTTTTTGCAAAAGTCACTTCTCACTCATTCTGTCGCAGCTCCTTTCAGCTTCAAAACCCATGGTTTTGAAGCTGATTTTTGCTTTTTGGCAAGCGTCACATCGCTTGCCCTGACTTTTATTCATTCTGAAAAAAGTCAGGTCGCGCTCGTTCTGCTGCCCTTCCTTCCAAAATTGAACCCGCTGCGCTGGGCTTCAATTTTGTTTCAAATTCTCTTTTATACGTTCAAACGCTGTAAGAATGCGTTTTTTATCTTTCGATTAAAAAACACGCCTCGCGTCGTTACCTTGCTTCTCCTTTCAGGACCGAAACCAGAGGTTTCAGTCCTGTTTTTTGAGTTCTGCTGCTCATCCTTCCAAAATTGAACCCGCTGCGCTGGGCTTCAATTTTGCTTTGCTTGCTGGTAATAACACTCGCGCGAAAAAGCCGTAGGCGAAAGCCTGCGGCTTTTTTCTTTACAATATAATAAATATCAGCAGCCCCGGGCGAAAAACCGTCCGGGGCTGCGTTTTTATTTACATATCAGGTGAGGGCCTTGCCGGTCTCGGTGTCAAAGATGTGCAGCACATTGCCGCCGAAGGTGAAGTTCACCTCGTCGCCGTAGTGGAAGCCGGCGGTGTGTGCGGCGGGCAGGTCGACGGTTGAGATAACCATGACGATGTCCTTGCCCTGGGCATTGGTGTGCAGGTGGATGGACGAGCCCATCATCTCGGAGACGTCCACCTTGGCCTTTATGGAGTGCTCGGTGCCGGGGGCGCAGAGCATGATGTGCTCGGGGCGCACGCCCAAGGTGACGGCGCCGGACTGCGCATTGTGCTCGAGCAGGGCCTTCTGCTTATCCTCGCTGGGCTCAAACACGCTGCCGCAGGCGGTGACAGTGAACTTGTCGCCGTCGCGGGTCAGCACGGCGTCGAAGAAGTTCATCTGCGGAGTGCCTATGAAACCGGCGACGAAGAGGTTCGCCGGGTGGTTAAAGACCTCCTGAGGCGTGCCTATCTGCTGCACGAAGCCGTCCTTCATGATGACAATACGGTCGCCGAGGGTCATGGCCTCGGTCTGGTCATGGGTGACGTAGATGAAGGTGGTGTTGATGCGCTGGCGGAGCTTGATTATCTCGGCGCGCATCTGGTTGCGGAGCTTGGCGTCCAGGTTGGAGAGCGGCTCGTCCATCAGGAACACCTTAGGCTCACGGACTATGGCGCGGCCTATGGCGACACGCTGACGCTGGCCGCCGGAGAGCGCCTTCGGCTTGCGCTCGAGGTACTGCGTGATGTCGAGTATCTCTGCGGCCTCGCGCACTTTTTTATCTATAGTGTCCTTGTCAACATGCCTCAGCTTGAGCGAGAAGGCCATGTTGTTGTATACGGTCATATGGGGGTAGAGAGCGTAGTTCTGGAAAACCATCGCTATGTCGCGGTCCTTCGGGGCGACGTCGTTCACGACCTTGCCGTCGATGATGACCTCGCCTTCGCTGATCTCCTCAAGGCCGGCTATCATGCGCAGGGTGGTGGACTTGCCGCAGCCGGAGGGGCCGACGAGCACGATGAACTCCTTGTCAGCGATGTCGATGTTGAAATCGTGCACCGCAATGACGCCGCGCTCCGTCACCTGGAGGTTTACCTTGTTCTCCTCGGCAGCAGCGTCTTCTTTCTTGGCCTTTTTCTTCTTGCTGCCTGGAGCGTTGGGGTAGATTTTCATTACATTTTTGAGGACAACCTCTGCCATAAGTTCGCTGTGACGCCTCTGCCTCCGCAATGGGGCGCCTCGCCGGCATCCGCTTGGGATGCGCAGCATTACGCCAGGTCTCCACACTGACGCACCGCCAGCCGCGGTATTTCCTCCTTTACTTATGTACGCCGCGGCATAAAAATGGAGTGCCGCGACGCCATGGACTATCCTATATTTTATCAGATGGTCCGTTATGTGTAAACCGTAGAGATTGAACAGAAATGCGTCCTCAGACACAGCACTATGCACAAAATTTGCGTGTACGAAAAATCCCCCGCCGTTTTCGGCGGGGGATTGAAGTTTAATTGGCGCTGGGGATTAATACATGCCGCCCATATCGCCGCCCGCGGGGGCAGCCGGGGCAGCCTTCTCGGGGATATCAGCAACGAGGCTCTCGGTGGTCAGGACCATCGCGGAGACGCTCGCGGCGTTCTCGAGGGCGCTGCGGCAGACCTTGGTCGGGTCGACGATACCCATGGCAATCATGTCGCCGTAGGTCTCGTTTGCGGCGTCGTAACCGAAGTTGGCGTTGGCTTCGCTCTCAACCTTGTCGAGGACGACGGCGCCTTCGACACCGGCGTTGAAGGCAATCTGGCCGATGGGGGCGAGCAGGGCCTTGGCCACTATCTGGGCGCCGGTCTTTTCGTCGCCGCTCAGGGTGTCGGAGAGCTTGGAAGCGGCCTTGCTGGCGCGGACGTAAGCGGTGCCGCCGCCGGCCACGATGCCTTCCTCAACAGCGGCGCGGGTGGCGTTCAGGGCATCCTCGATGCGGAGCTTCTTCTCCTTCATCTCGGTTTCGGTAGCGGCGCCGACTTTGATGACGGCAACGCCGCCGGACAGCTTGGCCAGACGCTCCTGGAGCTTCTCCTTGTCGTAATCGCTGGTGGTGACGGCAATCTGGTTGTTAATCTGGGCGATGCGGTCCTTGATATCGGCAGAGGAACCGGCGCCGTCGACAATGATGGTGTTCTCCTTGGTCACCTTGACCTGGCGGGCACGGCCGAGCAGAGCGACGGAGGCGTCCTTGAGCTCCATGCCGAGGTCGGAGCTGATGACCTGGCCGCCGGTGAGGATGGCGATATCCTGCAGCATTTCCTTGCGGCGGTCGCCGAAGCCGGGGGCCTTGACGCAGACGCAGGTGAAGGTGCCGCGCAGCTTGTTGAGGATGATGGTGGCAAGGGCCTCGCCCTCGACGTCCTCGGCGATGATGAGCAGCTTCTTGCCGGCCTGCACTATCTGCTCGAGCAGGGGCAGGATCTCCTGGATGTTGCTTATCTTCTTATCGGTGATGAGGATGTAGGCGTCGTCCAGGACGGCCTCCATCTTCTCATTGTCGGTGACCATGTACGGGGTGATGTAGCCGCGGTCGAACTGCATGCCCTCGACGACCTCGCTGTAGGTCTCGGCGGTCTTGCTCTCCTCGACGGTGATGACGCCGTTCTGGCTGACCTTCTCCATGGCGTCGGCAATCAGCTTGCCGATGACTTCGTCGCCGCTGGAAATGGTGCCGACGCGGGCGATGTCCTGGCTGCCGGAGACGGGCTGGCTGTTGGCGCGTATCTCGGCCACGGCGGCCTCGGCGGCCTTCTGGATGCCGCGGCGCATGACCATCGGGTTGGCGCCGGCGGCGAGGTTCTTCAGGCCCTCGTGAATCATGGCCTGGGCCAGGATGGTGGCGCTGGTGGTGCCGTCGCCGGCGACGTCGTTGGTCTTGGTGGAGACTTCACGGATGAGCTGGGCGCCCATGTTCTCATAGGGATCCTCTAGCTCAATCTCCTTGGCGATGGTCACGCCGTCGTTGGTGATCAGGGGAGCGCCGAACTTCTTGCCCAGCACTACGTTGCGGCCCTTGGGGCCGAGGGTTATCTTGACGGTGTCTGCGAGCTGGTTTACGCCGCGCTCGAGGGCCCTGCGGGCCTCTTCACCATATATTATCTGCTTAGCCATAACTTAAATCTTCCTCCTATATGATAAACGCAAAATTACTCGACGATGGCGAGGATGTCGCTCTGACGCACGATGGTCAGCTCTTCCTCGTCGACCTTTACCTTGGTGCCGGAGTACTTGCCGACCAGCACGGTCTCGCCGGCCTTGACGGTCATAACGACCTCGTTGCCGTCAACCACGCCGCCGGGGCCGACTTCTACGACCTCGTAGAGCTCGGGCTTCTCCTGCGCCGTGGAGGCGAGGTAAATGCCGCTCTTGGTCTTTTCTTCGGCTTCCTTCTGCTTGAGTACGACACGGTCAGCCAAAGGCTTCAGTTTCATGTATATTACCTCCTAAGTTTTATATACGGAATAAAACAGTTTGAGCGTGTTAGCACTCTTTGCACCTGAGTGCTAACACGCTTATAAATGTACCACAATTCTGCAAATTGTCAAGGGGGTTATATAAAATAAATCTTGAAACTTTTTGTGAACAAGGGGCAAAACGTCCGGCAGCGGGGAAGGGAAGGCACAAAAGCACCCTGTATGAGTACACATACAGGGCGCTTTGTGGGATTTTACGACCGTTTTTCACGGAAAAACTTCATGTCCTTTGGCACGATGAAGTTAACTCCGCCGGGGATGAGGTCGAAAACTGCGGTAGTCGAGTGCTCCGCCTCACCGTCGATATTTATCACTTCCGTGTTGCGGCACTTGACCTCGAGGTGGGTGGTGCGCACGCAGGTTATGTACTGCGGGTAGTGCTTGTAGTGGCCCTTGGCATAGCTCATGATTACGCCCAGCAGCTTCGCGCGGTTGACGCCGGAGGCGATGAGCACGTCCATGACGCCGTCGTCGGGCCGTGCGTCGTTCGTGGGGTTGAATCCGCCGCCGTAGTAGCGCCCGTTGCAGACGCAGACCAGGTTGAGTTCCGGCCCGCAGGTGAGCCCCTCGGTGACGGCTGTCATGGCCTGCTTGACGCCCTTCACATAGTTGACGGCGAGGCTGACGACGTAGCCCGCAGCGCCGCCGACGACGGGCAGGCCGCTGTACTTGTGCACATCGGTGCCGACTCGCGCGTCGATGCCGAGGGAGCAGATGTTGATGGCGTAGCGGTCGTTGCACTTTATGACGTCGAGCGGCCGGACCTCGCCGGTCATGAGCTCGGTCAAATCGTAGAAGCGGGACTTCTCGTTCTCGAACATGCGGATGAAGTCGTTGCCGGTGCCGCAGGGGAAGTGGGTCACCGCCGTATTCGCCAGCCCGGCCGCGCCGTTGACGCACTCGTTGAGCGTGCCGTCGCCGCCGCAGGCGTAGACGCGCAGCTCACGGCAGGCCGCGGCGGCGGAGCGTATCCTGCCCACGGCGTCCATCGGCGCGCTGGTGACGTATATCTCGAATTCGTCGCGCGCGCGCATGCTCGTGGGCAGGCGGTTCATCGCCTCGTGGATGAGCCGGAGCTTGTCCTCGGGCTTCTGCGTCCCCGCGACGGGATTAACTATAAACAGGTGTTTCATCTCATCCTACCTTACTTGTTTCTCTCACTGAACATGTAAAGGCTGCACTTTATCATGCCGTTGTACAGCTTGCGGCGCTTCCCGGCGCGGCAGCCTATGAGCCCCTCGGCGTTCTCGTCGCTGGTGAGCAGGCTCAGCCGCCAGCTGCCCTCGTTCCGCCAGGCCTCGCCGAAACTGCGCAGCAGCTCCTCGGCGGAGCGCCTCTCCATCAGGCGCTCGCCGTAGGGAGGGTTCGTGACGATGGCGCCGCTGTCCGTGTGCCGCTCAAACCTGCGCGCGTCCGCGACAGAGAAGCGTATCAGCCCCTCGACGCCCGCACGTCGCGCGTTTTCGCGGGCGAGCTTCACGGCGGCGGGGTCGATGTCGGAGGCATATATGCGGTACTCGCCGTTGAACTCGCGCGCACGGGCGCTCTCGCGCTCGTCGGACCAGACGCGGGAGGGAATCTCGCCCCAGCCCTCGGCGGCGAAGCGGCGGTTCAGGCCGGGCGCGCGGCCCTTTGCGGCGAGGGCTGCCTCTATGGCAATCGTGCCGCTGCCGCAGAAGGGATCTGCAAACTCGCCCCGGCCGCGGTAGCCGGATATGTCGACGATGGCGGCGGCGAGCGTCTCGCGCAGCGGCGCGGCGTTGTGGGCCGGGCGGTAGCCGCGCTTGTGCAGCGCCGTGCCCGAGGTGTCGAGAAAGACGCGGCACACGTTCTTTAGCAGCGTGAAGCGCAGCTTGTACTCCTTACCGGTCTCCGGCATGCGCACGAGGGCGTAGCGCTCGCCCAGGCGCACGGCGGCGGCCTTCTTTATTATGCGCTGGCAGTCCGGCACGGAGTGCAGCTCGCTGTCAAGGCTCCAGCCCTCGACGGGGAAGGCGGCGTCGCGCGGCATCCAGTCCTCGAGCGGCAGCGCCCTTACGCCATCGAAGAGCTCGTCAAAGCTGCGCGCGGGGAATTCGCCCAGCAGCAATAAAATGCGCTCGGCAAAGCGCGAGCGTATATTCGCCCGGGCCAGGCCCGCGGCGTCGGTGCGGAAGAGCACGCGCCCGTTCTCGGGCGAGACATCCTCCATGCCCATGTGGCGCAGCTCGTTGCCGAGCGGCCCTTCCAGACCGAAAAGGCAGCTTGCGCACAGCTCCAAACGCCCGGAAGGCGCCGCTGAGACCATAGCCTATCCCTCCATAAACGCGTTTCTCAATGCCTGCGGCGGGCGCAGGCGCGTCCTGTCCGGGACGAAAAACACTGTTTTCTTAGTAGTTACTATAGAATACTATATTTTTTACCCGTTGTAAACCAACTCTTTCGAGTGCGCAATAGCTGGGGCGAGTTTACAGCTAATTAGATAAATTTGCAGCATATGACAGGGGCTAAATTTTGCTATTTCGTAGAATTTGACGAAAAAGTATTGATTATTTCCCGACTATCTATTATATTATGCTATGTTCACGAATTGTTCACGAATAGCCGCGCCACCGCGACAGCTGATTGGTCTTTAACAAAAAGGGGCCCCTATTTCCGTACAAACCCATTTGAGCACATAGAGCGGAGATAGCTGTTGGCGGCGCGGTTTCTTTGTCGAGTTGAATATCAGGCTCCGGGCCGAGGGACCCGGACGCTTAACGCGGGCTGATCTATGGCGGCTTGCGCGGCGTTGCCTGTATTTCATATCCGTCCATACCGTAAGAGAGGAACAAAACTAAAAGGAGTGTGAGTTTATGGTAACTTTCATCATCGGTTTGGTTATCCTTATCGTCGGCGGCGCGCTCTACAGCAAGCTGTGCGCGCACGTCTTCGGGCCTGACGATCGCCAGACCCCCGCGTATACCAAGGGCGACGGCGTCGACTACGTTCCCATGCGCGGCTGGAAGAACAGCCTCATAAACCTTCTGAACATCGCGGGCACCGGCCCCATCCTCGGCCCCATCCAGGGCATCCTGTTTGGGCCCATTGCCTTCATCACCATCCCCATCGGCAACGTGATAGGCGGCGCCATGCACGACTACTTCAGCGGCATGATCTGCCTGCGTGACGGCGGCAGCCAGATGCCGGACATGGTCAAGAAGTACTCCAACAAGGGTGTGTACACCGTGTACAACATCTTCCTGTGCGTGCTTCTGCTCCTCGTCGGCGCGGTGTTCGTCTACACCCCGGGCGACATAGCCGCCACTCAGGTCTTTGGCCGTACCGGCGCTGTTGACGACTGGGCCACCTGGGTTATCTACGGTGTCATCTTCCTGTACTACCTGATAGCCACCGTGTTCCCGATAGACGCCATCATCGGCCGTATCTACCCCGTATTCGGCGCCATCCTGCTGTTCTCCGCAGTCGGCGTGTTCATAGGCATCTTCGTGAAGGCCTATCCGCTGATAGAGCTCTGGGAGCCCTGGACCAGCGAATTCTTTGACTACGGCGCCTACTTTGGCTCCAGCCCCTTCGCCGACGGCGGCACCGGCCAGGTGGCCGGCTCGATTGCCGAGTACACCGCTGTGGGCGGCCACTTCCTGCCCGTCTTCTTCGTCACGGTCGCCTGCGGCATCCTGTCTGGCTTCCACTCCACCCAGACCGCTATTATCACCCGTACCATGAAGAGCGAGCGTCAGGGCTCCTACACCTTCTACTGGATGATGATCCTCGAGGGCTTCATCGCCATGGTTTGGGCCGCGGGCGCTATGGGCGTGTACAACAAGGGCATCCAGCCGGTCATCGCCGGCCAGGCCACTCAGGCCATTGGCGTCGTCTGCAAGGACATCCTTGGCGACGTCGGCGGCATCATAGCCATCGTGGGTGTTATCGTCCTGCCTGTCACGTCCGGCGACACGGCTCTCCGTGCGCTGCGCCTGACACTGGCCGATACCTTCCACATTAAGCAGCAGACCAACGGCAAGCGCCTGATGCTGGCTGTCCCGATGTTCATTCTCGTCGCGGCCATCATTGTCTGGGCTAAGATCGACTCCAACGGCTTCAACATCCTGTGGCGTTACTTCGCCTGGAGCAACCAGACCATCAGCCTGTTCGCCTTCCTCGGCATCACCGTCTGGATGTTCGAGAACGGCAAGGGCAAGTGGTGCTGGATCCCGCTCATCCCGGGCTGCTTCTACGCCTTCATCTGCTCGACCTTCATCTCCAACGCCGCTATCGGCTTCAACCTGCCCTGGAACGTCGCCTACATCGTCGGCGTTGTGTTCGCCATCGCTTACGTTGTCGTCCTCGTGGCTTACGGCAGCAAGCGCGGCAAGAAGGTCCTCAGCGCTCATTGAGCTTGATGCGTAGAGATACGTCTCCGGACTGCGGCCCATAGAACGCGGCCCGGAAAAATAAGAAGAGGCCCCCTCGGGGGCCTCTTTTTTGCTGCGCGGACGCAGGCTTTTGCAGACAGCAGCCGGGCGCCTGCGCCGGCCGTGACTGCGAGAGCGCTGCTTCAGCGGCTGCAAGTTGACGCTTCGCGAAAGACAAAAGCGCCGTGGACGCAAGTCCACGGCGCTTCTGGCAGGGGAAGAAGGTTTCGAACCCTCGGCCTACGGTTTTGGAGACCGTCGCTCTGCCAACTGAGCTATTCCCCTAAGTCAGCTTGTGTATTATACGATATTCGCCGGTACTTGTCAAGCCTGATTTTACCGCAGGGGCGCATTATGCGCCCCTCAGTACGGCGAGGACGAGCTCGGGCCGGTTGTTGAAGCGCAGCGGGATGAGGCTGTTGCCCAGCCCGCGCGAAACTATCATCTGCGTATCTCCGACTTCGTACAGTCCGGAGGTGTAGTCGGGGAAGAAGCCCTGCCCGGGCGCGTACAGCGCGCCTATCAGCGGCAGGCGCACCTGACCGCCGTGCGCGTGGCCCGACAGCACCAGAGCGGGGCCGTACCAGGCGTATGTGGCGATGAGGTCGGGACGGTGGGCCAGCAGCACCGTGAACACCTCCGGCTCCGGCAGCTGCGCGAGCTCCTGCCCAGCGCGCTCCAGCGCGTCTCCGCCGGTGCGGACGAAGGCCGGGTCGTCTATACCGGCGAGCATTATCCGCTCCGCGTCCCGCTCAATATATGCGGCCTCGTTGCGCAGAAGCACGGCCCCGGCCTCGCTCAGGCGCGGAGCGATGGAGTTAAAGTCCAGCCGTGACTCGTGGTTGCCCGTGACGTAGTACACCGGCGCAATTCCGCGCGCACCCTCTATAAAACGCACCGCCGCGTCCACGTCGGTGTGGCGCGAGTCTATGAGGTCGCCTGTCACGACGATTATGTCCGGCTCGGCCTCGCGCAGCAGGGAGAAGAGCTTCGCGTTGCCCTCGCCGAACTCGGTGTTGTGCAGATCCGACACCTGCGCTATGCGGAAGCCCTCAAACTCCTCGGGCAAGCCCTCGGAGCGCACTTCTATCACGCTTGTGACCAGGGCCTTGTTGGCCCAGAATATCCATATGAGCAGCGCTATAAGCATTACTGCAACTATTATAAGTATTGTCACGCGACGTTTCACCGCCTCACCTCCGTAGACTGCCGCAAATGCCGCCGTACTCCGGCGGAAAGGGCGTCCGCGAAATTTTCATTATTATACCATGGCGCAAGCGCAAGGCGTTTGCCCGCCGCATGTGCGGACATATTATACCACATCGCGCGGGAAGGATAAAGCCCGGGCGTCAGCCCTTCTTCGGGCGGCGGCGCTGCTCCAGCTCGCTGCGCACTTCGGCGAGATAGTCGCCCAGCTCGCGCGAGGATTTGAAGGGCTGGAAGAAGTGGCTGCGCTCGTGACGACGGTCGCGGTCGGCGCGGATTTGCGCCTTGAGGCGTTCGTAGCGCACGACGACGTCGTTCTCCTCGGCGTATTTCTTGAGCTTGGCGACCAGCTGCGTGGAGTGCACGACGTCGATTATAAACACGCCGTAGAAGAAGCCGATGACGAAGGAGAAGGCAAGGTTGCGCGACAGCCAGGCGATGGAATCGAGTATGTAGGGGTGTATGGCGAAGTAGTAGACCGCGACCAGCGCCGCCCAGGCCAGGGAGAACTTCGGGCAGATGATGCCCTGTATGTTGCCCCACTGGCCGCTGTAGTCCCATAGCCTGACCTTGAGCACCTTCAGGCTCAGGATACCGGCTACGTACTCTATCGCGGTCATGGCCACGGCTCCGGTTATAAACAGCAGCGCCCGCGTCCAAAAGACGCTCTCAATGACGCTGTATTTCTCCAGCGAGACGATGAGGTACATCGCGCACAGGCCCAGTCCGTAGAGCGGCACATACGGCCCCGTGCAGAAGCCGGGGTTTATCCACTTGCGCTCCGGGTTGGCCGAGGAGAAGAAACGGCGAAAAAAGAGCTCGAGCACCCAGCCGGTGATCGAGCCCATAAAAAAGAGGAATGAAAGCGTTAACAGTTGACTCATCCGTACCACCCTTTACCCGATGTTATGCCGCAGCGCGCCCCGTGCCGAGAGCAGAGCCCTCGGCGGGGTAGCTTTCTACGGGGATGGGCTCGAAGCTCATACCGGGTACTTCGCCGCTCTCGGCGTCCACATAGCAGGTGTAGCGCAGCTCGTCGGCGGTGAACTCCACGACCCAGTATCCGTCCTCAAGCGTCTCGCTGAAAGCGCTGGCCTTCTCCAGGCCGGCTTCGCGCAGGGCGCACTCACGGGCGAGCATGGAATCTATCTTGGTATTGTAAGTGTTGTTAGTCATTTTGTTTAGCTCCTTTAATGTTTTGTTGTGAGTTAAATATAACGCTCAAACATTAAAGTAACGTTAAAAGAAAAAGAAAAAATTTTAAACAAAAAGAAAATCCACCCGATCCGTCACTCGGGTGGATTCCTTTCGCGTCTTTTCCGGCGCGCCCTTGGCGCGGGGCCTCGGGTATCCCGGCAAGGGGGGGAGCCGGGGTTATCCGGGCGTCAAGCCGGACAGCATTTGAGGGGGGAGCTCCGGGGGATGGGGGATCCCCCGGAGCGGCGTCCCGACGGTGGGGGGATGTCGGGACTTATAAAAGAGAGGGGAAAAAGAGGTGTGCCGACGGCTTCCTGCCGTCTACGGTGCTTATAATACAGGGTAAAAATTAACGAGTCATTAGAATAATATGAGCAAAACATGAACTTGTGTGAAATATCTTTGAACAAACGGTGAATGACGCCCTTGACGTACCCATGTGAGGCATTTATAATGTACAAGGTTGTGCGTCGGAAAAGGGAGCGCACGGCATAACACAGTATAAAGAGAGAGGTAGAGGCATGAACAAAAAGAACATAGGTTCAGAGCCAATTTACGACGCCAGGGCGCTGGGCGCGCCCAGGATGTTTGTGCTTGGCGTCCAGCACATGTTTGCCATGTTCGGCGCGACGGTGCTGGTTCCGACGCTGACGGGCCTGTCGGTCAGCGTGACGCTGCTCTTCGCGGGCATCGGTACGCTGCTGTTCCACCTGTTGGCCAAGGGCAAGGTGCCCGCGTTTTTGGGCTCCAGCTTCGCGTTCATAGGCGGCTACGCGGCCGTGGCGCCCATGCTGCCGGACGCGGCCGGAAATCTGACGGTGCCGAACACCGAGCTGCTGCCCTACGCCTGCTTCGGCGTGGCCTGCGCGGGCCTGGTGTACCTGGTGCTCGCCGCGGCCTTCAAGGCCTTCGGCGTCAGGCGCGTCATGCGCTTCTTCCCGCCAATCGTAACCGGCCCCATAATTATTTCCATCGGCCTTTCCCTCTCTTCCAGCGCGGTGAACAACTGCCAGGCCAGCTGGCCGGTGGCCCTCGTCGCCATCGGCGTCGTCCTGGTATGCAACATCTGGGGCAAGGGCATGATCAAGATAATACCCATACTGCTCGGCGTCATCGCCAGCTACGTCGTAGGCGCGCTCGCCGGCCAGGTGGACTTCACCGCCGTGCGCGAGGCGCCCTGGATAGGCTTACCCGTGGTGTGGGACGAGACAGTGTTCGGTATCTTCGACGGGGAATTTGACGCGGCCCTGCTGCTCACCGCCGCGATTACCATAGTCCCCATCTCCCTGGCCACCGTGGTCGAGCACATCGGCGACATGTGCGCCATTTCCTCGACCTGCGAGCGCAACTACATTGAGGACCCCGGCCTGCACCGCACCCTCATGGGCGACGGCCTGGCCACCAGCCTTGCGGCGCTCTTCGGCGCTCCCGCCAACACCACCTACGGCGAGAACACCGGCGTCCTGGCGCTCAGCCGCGTCTACGACCCTCGCGTCATCCGAATAGCCGCTGTGCTGGCCATCGTCGTCAGCTTCTGCCCGAAGTTCGCTGAGCTTGTCCACGCCATGCCCACGGCGACAATAGGCGGCGTGTCCCTGGTGCTATACGGCATGATAAGCGCCGTCGGCGTGCGCAACGTGGTTGAGAACCGCGTGGACTTCACCAAGAGCCGCAACGTCATCATAGCCGCGCTCATCCTCGGCCTGGCCATCGGCATCACCTACTCCGAGGCGGGCAGCATCCACATAGCCGGCGACGTCAGCTTCTCCGGCCTTGCCACCGCCGCCATAGTCGGCATCCTGCTCAACGCAGTGCTGCCCGGCAAGGACTACGAGTTCGGCTCCGACATTCAGGGCGATACCAGCGTTGACTTCACGCTGAAATAAAAAACAGAGACGGGTCCGTCCGGCCCGTCTCTGTTTTATCTCAATCCATTTACACACTTGCCAGCTGCATGAAGGCTCTGCTGCGCGGCAGGAGCTTCATGAGGGGCAGGCCGATGATGAACATGACCCCGGCCTCCTCGACGGCGAGCTGCAGCATGCTGAGCGGAAGCGCGCTCCAGAAAGCGCCGGTGCTGTAGGAAATCACCGCGCCGACGATGGGCGCGTTCCAGAGCACCGGCATGAAGCAGACGAGGATGCAGCGCGTGAAGCTCAGCGGCTGGGTCTGGTTTTTGGCAAGCGCCGCTATGCACAGCCCGGCGCCCAGCGTGGCAAGGGAGCCGAAGACTATGTCGATGATGCCGTAGCCTCCGAACAGGTTTGCCAGCGCACAGCCTATCCAGAGACCCCACGCGCTCACCGGTACGAAGGCGGGCAGTATGCAAAGCGCCTCCGACACGCGGAACTGGGCGACGGTGAAGGATATCGGAGCCAGAAACAAGGTCAGCGCGCAGTATGCGGCGCCGACGACCGCGGCGAAGGCGAGATTTCTCGGTGTGAATTTCATGGTGAATAACCTCCCATTTTGGTTTTGACTTGGGTGGTCGGTACCGCACGGAACCGGCCAATCAGACTGCGTTTAACAGAGAAGCCTTGCGCAGCCAGGGTATAACCCTAATCAGTGCGGGGTTGGAGACCGCAGGGTTATTGAGTTTTATGGCGGGACAGATAAACGCCGTCCCTGTTTTGGCGCGGCTGCTACCGCGCCTTGGAGTACAGGCAGCCGCAGTAGTCCTGACGGTACAGTCCGTACTCATTCGAGAGCTCTATGCTGCGTTTGTAACCGTTGCGCTTTTTGAAGTCGCCGGGCAACCACTTTACGCCGTACTTGGCGCAGATTTCGTACCCGAGCGCGTTTATGCGCTGCGCGTCCTTGTGCGGCGACACGCTGAGCGTGGTGCAGCAGTATTCGCACTCAAGCCGGGCCGCTTCGCGCGCGGCGAAGTCAAGCCGGAGCCGGAAGCACTCGGTGCACCTGGCGCCGCCCTCGGGCTCGCTCTCAAGCCCGGCGACGGCTGCGTTGTAGGCCTCGCCGTCGTAGCCGCATTCGGCCAGAGTGACGCCTGGAATGTGCTCAAGTACCAGCTTCTGGTTTTCCAGCCGCTTGTCGTACTCGCTGCGCGGCTGGATGTTGGGGTTGTAGTAGCTCAGATACACCTCAAAATACTGCGTCAGGTATTCAAGCACATAGCTGGAGCAGGGGCCGCAGCAGGAGTGCAGCAGCAGCGTGGGCCGGCCCTCCAGGCGGGAAACTATCTTGTCGAGTTCAAGCTGATAATTAACTTTGTTCACTTGACTTATCCCCGCTTTACCCGTAAAATAGTGCTGATATCGGAGGTAAACGCCATGAAAGACAACCGAACCAGCAAAATTGACTACTACCTCGGCATAGCCGACGCCGTTCTCGGGCGCTCAACCTGCATGCGCCGCATGTACGGCGCAATCATCGTGCGCAACGACGAGATAATCTCGACGGGCTACAACGGCGCGCCTCGCGGCAGGAAGAACTGCTCCGAGCTGGGTTACTGCACGCGAGAGGATTTGGGCATCCCGTCCGGGGAGCGCTACGAGCTGTGCCGCAGCGTCCACGCCGAGGCGAACGCCATTATCTCCGCCGCGCGCCGCGACATGCTCGGCGGCACGCTCTATCTTGTGGGCCGCGACGCCAAGAGCGGCGAGCTTCTGCACGACACGATGCCCTGCTCGATGTGCAAGCGCCTCATCATCAACGCGGGCATAACCCAGGTTGTCGTGCGCACCGGCCCGGACGCATACAACGTCATCCACGTCCGCGACTGGGTCACGAACGACGAGAGCGTGCCCAAGATACCGCAGCCGTAATCAATTCAGCGGCGGGAAGAGCCGCGTGTACGGCATTTATTCCGGCAGCGGCCTCGAGGACTGCGTCCGCGGGCTGCTGTCCCAGAGTTGACGGACTATCATCTTAAAAAGGGCTCCCCCGCGGGGGGAGCCCTTTTACGCTTTTACTTTGCTTCCCGCTCAGTCGGTGACGTAGGGGAGCAGGGCGATCTGACGGGCGCGCTTGATGGCCTCGGTCAGCTCGCGCTGATGCATGGCGCAGGTGCCGGTAGTGCGGCGGGGAAGGATCTTGCTGCGCTCGCTCATGAACTTGCGGAGCTTGGCGGAATCCTTGTAGTCGATGTATGCGACCTTATCGACGCAGAACTGGCATACCTTTTTGCGCTTGCGACCCTTATTCTTGTTATCGAAAGCCAAAGGTAGTACCTCCTTATAAGTTTAGTAACGCTGGGTTAATACGCATCTCACAGGCGTCACCGTAAGGTGAACGTGCGGCGGATACGCAGCAGATGGCGTGCGGGCTCACTGCGGAGCCGCCTGCCTTTAGAACGGCAGCTCGCCGTCGCCGTCGTCGAGCTCGGAGAAGGCCGAGCCGCCGGAGGGGGCGTCGTTGCCGCGGGAGGAGTTGCGGGACGAGTAGCCGGAATTTCCGCCGTAACCGCCGCCGTAATTGCTGTTTCCTCCGCCGTAGCCGTTGTCGCGGCTGTTGTTATAGCCGTTATCGCGGCCGGAGTAGCTGTTGTTCCCGCCGTAACTGTTGTCGCGGCCGCCGTAATTGTCACGGCTGTCGCCGTCACGGCGCGCGCTCTCGCCAAAGTATACATTGTCGGCGACGACCTCGGCGCTGGTGCGCTTGTTGCCGTCCTTGTCCGTCCAGTCGCGCATCTGAAGGCGTCCGGAGACGACCATCATGCTGCCCTTGTGGAAATACTTGCTGACGAATTCTGCGGTCTGACGCCAGGCGACGATGTCTATGAAGTCGGTCTGACGGTCCTCGCCGCGGCCGAAGTCGCGGTCAACGGCAATGCGCATGCTTGCGACGGGTATCTGAGACTGCGTGTATCGCAGCTCAGGGTCCCGAGTCAGCCGTCCCATGAGGACGATGTGGTTGAGCACTTAAACTCCTCCTTACTCGGGGCGCTTGGTGATAAGGCTGCGGATAACGCCGTCGGTTATGCCGAGGATACGGTCGAGCTCGGCCGGGAACTCCGGCGCACTGGTAAACTTGATAAGGACGTAGTAGCCCTCGCTGAGATAGTTGATTTCGTAGGCGAGCTTGCGCTTACCCATCTCCTCCATCTCATCAAGCGTGCCGTTCTGCTCGACAAGCGTCTTGAATCTTTCGACGATAGCAGCGGTGTCCTCTTCGCTGAGGTCGGGACGAATGATGTACATCACTTCGTACTTTTCGCTTGTTTTTGCCATTTGAGCACCTCCTTCTGGACTGATGGCCCGCTAATCCTGCGGGCAAGGATATTAACCCGATTCAAATCAGGCCTATCAATTATACATGATATTTGGATTTTGTCAAGCACATTTGCCTGAAAACGGCGAATAATCTCATCAAAGCGCGCGGCTCTAAATCCGCGCAAGGCAAAACGGCGGGCCGTGCGGCCCGCCGTTTTGAGACGGTTAACTCAATTGGCTCACTGCTCGGCGGGCTCGAAGGCGTCCGCGCCGTGGTGGCAGATGGGGCAGACGTAGTCGGCGGGGAGCTCCTCGCCCTCGTAGAAGTGGCCGCAGATGGTGCACAGCCAGCCCTTCTTCTTGTTGACGACGGCGGGGACGTAGTGCTCGAAGTCCTCGGGGCCGTGCTTGCAGAGCGGGCAGACAAAGTCGGCGGGCAGCTCCGCACCCTCGTAGAAGTAGCCGCAGACCTTGCAAATCCAACCCTCGACAGCGGGGGGAGCGGGCTGCTTCTTGGGCTTGATGTGCGCGTGGTAGTAGCTGTAGGTGCAGCTGGGCGCGTCAGAGAGGACGTGGGCCTCGACCACCTCGGCGATGTAGAGCATCTGGGTGCCGCAGTCGCGGGAGTCGATGACGCGCGCGCTGAGCACGGCGTTGACGTGCTGGCCGATGTAGCGCACGCCGTTCTGGGTGCGGAGCTCATCCGGCCAGTCGGCGAACTTGTCCACATCGCGGCCGGACTGGAAGCCGAAGTGCTTGAACATGTCGTAGGTGACGTCCTCGCTGAGGATGGACAGGTTGAAGATTCCGGCCTGGGCCACCATGTCGCAGGTGTGGTTGGCCTTGATGCAGCTGATGGTTATCTTCTTCGGGTCGGAGGAAGTAATCTGGCCGGCGGTGTTTATCACACAGCCGTAGTCCTTGCCGTCGACGCGGGTGGTGAGTATCTCGCAGCCGTAGCTGAACTTGTTGAAGGCGGCGTTATCGACCTCGAATATGCCGTCCATGCCGGTCTCCTGAGCGACCTTGACCTCAACCGGAGCCGGTTTCGGGGGCAGGACGTCGGCGGCAATGGCGTCGGCGAGGACGTCTATATCCGAGAGCTGCTCCTCGGTGAGGGAACTCTTGATGGTCAGGGTGTCGCCGATGAACTCGGTGCCCTTGAGCTCGCTGAGCATGCCCTTCATGAGCCCGCCGCTGGTGGGGGCCCAGGAGCCGTTCTCGATGAGCGCGACCTTGCGGTTCTGCAGGTTGTGGCTGACGAGCTCGTGCAGAAGCTGCTCCATCGTGACGAACACGCCCGCGTTGTAGGTAGTGGCGGCAAACACGATGTGGCTGTACTTGAAGGCGTCGGAGAGGATGTAGCTCGAGGGGGTGACGGAGGTGTCGTACATCTTGACCTTCACGCCGCGGTCGGAGAGCTTGGCGGCGAGGATGTTGGCGGTGTTCTCCGTGTGGCCGTAGACGCTCGCGTAGGCAATCATGACGCCCTTGACCTCGGGGGTGTAGCTGGACCACTGTCCGTACTTCTCGAGGAAGTCGCCGAAGCCGCGGCGCCAGACGAAGCTGTGCAGCGGGCAGACGTAGTTTATCTCGAGCCCGGCGGCCTTGCGCAGCACGGCCTGGACCTGCGGGCCGTACTTGCCGACTATGTTGGTGTAGTAGCGGCGGGCCTCGTCGAGATATTCGCCCATGAAGTCGCACTCGTCGGAGAAGATGCGGCCGTTGAGGGCGCCGAAGGAGCCGAAGGCGTCGGCGGAGAAGAGTATCTTGTCCGTGGTGTCGTAGGTCATCATGACCTCCGGCCAGTGCACCATCGGCGCCATGACGAAGGTGAAGCTGTGGCGTCCGGTGCTGAGGGTGTCGCCCTCCTTGACCAGATGTATGCGGTCGGAGAGGTCGGTGGGGAAGAAACGCGAGAGCATGTCGCGTATCTTTGCGTTGCAGACAATTTTGGCGTCGGGATAACGCAGGGCGATGTCCTCGATGGTCGCCGCGTGGTCGGGCTCCATGTGGGAGATTACCAGGTAGTCGAGCTTGCGGCCGCCCAGGACGTAGGCCACGTTGTCAAAGAAGTTGTGCGCCACGGCCTTGTCAACCGTGTCGAAGAGTATGGTCTTTTCGTCGAGTATGAGATAGGAGTTGTAGGAGACGCCGTCGGGCACGCCGTAGACGCCCTCGAACAGGGCGAGCCTGCGGTCATCTGCGCCGACCCATGTCATGTCGTCGGTTATACGCTTTGTGCAGTGCATTTGAAATTACCTCCTTTGCTGTGCTCAAGTTCACACACATATAATATCATCGTATGTTTTTTGTTACAACAGAAAAATTCGTTTTTGGCGAATTAATTCTCTTCCGCGGGCGCTTTTCCCTCCGCCTTGCAGAAAGCGGCAAGGCATGGTAAAATAAACGGTAAACATCTGTCTCGGCCGGGCGGGGACGCCCGGCGCCTTCACGGCGGAACGGAGGCATCAACTTCGAGCAAAGGGGCATGACCATGAGATATATACGCAGGATTGCGGCGCTCGCGCTCGTGTGCGCGCTGGCCCTGGGCCTGTCGGGCTGCGGGGAGGACGAGCGCTACGACGCACAGATATTCGCCATGGACACGGTTATGAGCCTCACCGCGTATGGAAGCAGCGGCGAGGCCGGGCTCACGGCGGCCCAGAACGTGATTAACGCCCTCGACCTCATGCTCGACCCGGAGCGAGAGGGCTCCGCAGTGTACAACATAAACCACGCCTCCGGCTCGGGCACGTCCATAACGGGGCAGATATCCGAGATGCTCTCCGTCGCGGAGACGGTGTACGAGCGCTCGGGCGGAGCGCTGGATTTGACTGTATACCCGCTTGTGAAGGCCTGGGGCTTTATCGACGGGCAGTACCGCGTGCCCAGCGAAGCGGAGATAACCAGTCTGCTGAACAACGTGGGCTTCGACAAGGTGCGCGTCACCAGTATGAGCGACACGGACACCAGCCTGCTGACTCTGCCGACCGGTACGGAGCTGTCCTTTGCCAGCGTGGCCAAGGGCTGCGCGGCCAAGTACGCCATCCAGGCCATGGCCTCCGAGGGCGTTGAGAGCGCGATAATTTCCCTGGGCGGAAACGTGCAGACACTTGGCCTGCGCCCCGACGGCTCGAACTGGAGCGTCGCCATACAGGACCCGGAGAACACCAACAGCTATGCGGGCATACTGTCCGTGGGCGAGACTGCGGTCGTTACATCCGGCGGCTACCAGCGCTACTTCGTAGCCAGCGACGGCACGACCTACCAGCACATCATCGACCCGGCAACAGGCAGCCCGGCGGAGAGCGACTTGCTCAGCGTCACCATCGTCTGCGACGACGGCACAATGGCCGACGCGCTCTCCACCGCGCTGTACATACTGGGCGAGGACGGGGCCAGGGACTACTACGAGGAGTACACGGGCTTCGAGATGGTGCTCGTCACAGACGACGGGCGCACGCTGGTATCCGGCGGACTGACAGACGCCTTTGAGCCCAACGGCGAGCGCACAGTCGAATACGTCCGCCGCTGAGCGCTCACTGCTGGTGCTCTTCGGCGCAGTTGTCCACGACGCGCATACCGGCCCGCTTCGGGTCGGCGACCTCGAATTTGCGTATGCCGGCGGAGTCGTAGAGAGCGGCTATGCGCTGCTCGGGGTCAACGGATATTTCGGACATGTTGCGGCGCTTCTTGTGCTTTGACATTGCGCAGCCTCCTTTCGTGAGTAGTTTGGCCGGATGCGGCGGGATTATTTGCCGCCGCGGCACATTTCAAAATCAGCGGGGTGAAAACATGCACGACCTGAGTACGGACATCCGTTACCTCAAGGGCATAGGCGAGGCCAGGGCAAAGGCGCTCGCCAAGCTCGGCGTGCACACCTTCGGAGACCTGCTCGAGTATTTCCCCCGCGCCTACGAGGACCGCAGCCGCGTTCTGCCCATCGCCCGCCTGAGCGAGGGTACGAGCGCCTGCGTTCACGCCATGATAACCACGGAGCCGGAGCTCAGCCGCGTGCGGCGCGGCATGGAGCTGCTGCGCTTCCGCATCTCCGACGAGTCCGGCAGCATGGTTGTGACCTACTTCAACCAGGGCTGGCTGGCAAAGAAGCTCCGCAGGGGCGACAGCTATATTTTTTACGGAAAGACGCAGCTCATGGGCCGCAGCTTCGCTTTCAACAACCCGGTTTTCGAGCCGGAGGAAGAGGCCGGGCAAGTTACGGGCCGCATCATGCCCGTCTACCGCCTGACCGCCGGGGTCAACCAGCACACGATAATGCAGGGAGTGCGCCGCGTGCTCGACTCCGGCCTCAGGCCGCCCGACTGCCTGCCGGAGCGCGTGGAGCGCGCCAACCGGCTGTGTACGGCGCGCTACGCCTACGAGAACATACACTTCCCCGAGGACGCGCACGCCCTGGGCCTGGCGCGGCAGCGCCTGGTGTTTGAGGAGCTGTTCACGCTCGTCTGTGCGATGGGCCTCGTCAGGAGCGAGGAGGCCAAGAGCTCGGGGATACAGCTTCAAGCCTGCGACTTGTCCGAGTTTACAGACACCCTGCCGTTCAAACCCACAGGCGCTCAGATGCGCGCCATAGACGACTGCGCGCGCGACATGTGCTCGGGCAAGCTTATGAACCGCCTGGTACAGGGCGACGTCGGCTCCGGCAAGACCCTGGTCGCCGCCGCGCTCGTCTGGCTCGCGGCCAGGAACGGCCTGCAAAGCGCCTTCATGGCCCCGACAGAGCTGCTCGCCGAGCAGCATTTCGCCACGCTGAGCGGATTCCTCGCGCCCTTCGGCCTGACGGTGATAAAGCTCACCGGCTCGATGAAGGCTGCGGAGAAGCGCAAGAGCCTCGCAGCGCTCGCCTCGGGTGAGGCGGCCCTGGCCGTCGGCACCCACGCGCTCATAAGCGAGGACGTGGAGTACGCCTCGCTCGGCCTCGTCATAACCGACGAGCAGCACCGCTTCGGCGTGAAGCAGCGCGCCGCGCTCTCGGCCAAGGGCCGCAGCCCGCATGTGCTGGTCATGAGCGCTACGCCAATACCGCGCACGCTGGCGCTCATAATCTACGGCGACCTGGACGTGTCCATAATCGACGAGCTGCCGCCCGGCAGGCAGAAGGTGGACACCTTCGCCGTCGCCAGCTCTTACCGGCGCCGTCTGAACGGCTTCATAGCCAAGCTGGTGGGGGAGGGCAGGCAGGTATTTGTGGTCTGCCCGGCCATAGAGTCGGACCCGGACATACCGATGGACCTCACGAGCGCCGAAGAGCACACCGAGGAGCTCCGCCGCGCCCTGCCGGAGCTGAGGATAGAGTGCATACACGGCAAGATGAAGGCCAAGCCCCGCGACGAGATAATGGCCCGCTTCGCAGCCGGTGAGATAGATGTGCTGGTCTCCACGACGGTCATCGAGGTCGGCGTGGACGTGCCGAACGCGGCGCTGATGATAGTGGAGAACGCGGAGCGTTTCGGCCTCAGCCAGCTGCACCAGCTGCGCGGCCGCGTGGGCCGAGGCCAGTACAAGAGCTACTGTGTGCTGGTCTCCGACGCGAGAAACGAGGAGGCGCGCGAGCGCCTGGCTGCGATGACGCACATACACGACGGCTTCCGCATAGCCGAGGAGGACCTGCGCCTGCGCGGCCCGGGAGACTTTTTCGGGGCGAGGCAGCACGGCCTGCCGGAGCTGCACATCGCGGACCTGGGCGCGGACATGGATTTGCTGCGCGCCGCACAGAACTCCGCGCAGGAGCTGCTCTCCTCCGACAAACACCTCACGCGGCCTGAAAACCGCCGCGCCCTGGACGCGGCCAGGCGCCTGCTCGCCGTCACCGGCGAGCACCTCAGCTGATACAAAAAGACCGACCCGAAAGGGCCGGCCTTTTTGTTATAGAAGCATGGCGTTATGTAAACTTAAGCTTGAATTATGCCGCCTTATCCATTTTGTTTTCGATAATGGCGAACTCGTGGTTTTTGAGGTACTTGCGGTTCTTGTAGACACCGACGGTGAGGAAGGGGACGACCACGACGACGATGCCGAGGTAACCGCAATAGCCGTAGCCGTATTTGATGATATTCGTCAATCCGGCCATGGAGATGGTCATGCTGACAATGATGATGAAGGCGGAGACGATGGCGCTGCGGGCGGGGGCGGACTTGATGGAGCGGAACATCGGGAGCTTCTCGAAGCGGGCGACGAAGCCGAAGATGGTGGTGACGCCGGTGGAGATGAGGCAGAGAAGCAGGCAGACGCCGTAGATGATGGTGAGAAAGTCGTAGCCCATGAAGTTGCAGACGGTGAGGGTCGGGATCGTGGTGCCGCCCTCGACGGCGGAGTACATATCGCTCCAGCAGAGGAGCATGAACACGCTGAGCACTAGCGCGACGGAGTTCATGACGAAGGAGATCCACATGGCCTTGGCGCAGCCCTGCTTGTTCTTCATCGTGGTGCCGCAGGCGGCCATGGTCGGGAGGGTCACGCACTGGAACCCGGCGTAGGTGAAGGCGTTGAGTATGGCGGTGGGGACATCACCGAAGCCGGTGGTGCGCCAGTCCTCGGCGAGCACGTCCATGATCGTGCGCTCGCTGTTGAAGATGCCGACGACGTAGATGGTGATGGCGGTGATGAGAATGGCGATGCCCATGTAGGTCGAGGCCGAGCGGACTATGCCGGCGCCGAAGATGGTGAGCACGAGCACGAGCGCGCCGACAGCGACGACGCCTATGTAGTAGTTGAGGCCGAAGTAGTCGCTCAGCGCGGTGGCCGCGCCGGATATCGCCGCCGCCACGGCCATGAGGACCATGATGTAGAAGAAGACTTCAAAGAGCAGCTCGAGCTTGTCGAAGGGGTGGTAGAGGTTTTCAAAGAGCTGCTTGTAGCTCGTGAGACCGCGGGAGTTGTACATTATCATGGCCTCGCGCATCGTCAGCGTGAGCAGCAGCATGGCCACTACGGCGGATACGACGCCCGCCCAGCCCAGACCTACATAGTAGGTGTTCGCCTGGTTGCCGGTGGCAAAGCCGCCGCCGGCGTGGGCCGAGAACAGGACGGAACCGACCGCAAACGCGGCGATGAACGGTGTCTTGGCATACTTGGTTTTCATTACTTTTTCCTCCTCATGCGGGATAGTCCGGCCGAGGGGAAAAGAAAAAGCCCTCTCATCCCAACTGCCGGCTGGCAGAAGAGACGAAAGGACACTTACCTTCCGCGGTACCACTCTTCTTCGTCCCAAAAGGACACACTCTGGGGATACAGTCATATCCCTGCTCTGTAACGGGAACACCCGTCCGCACCTACTTGACATTCAGCGCGGCCGCTGCTGCAGCCAGTTCGGCAGGTCCGCCTCTTTGTGCCTCGCACCGACCGGCACTTCTCTGAAAGGGTTCGCCCGCTTACTACTCCGCGTCATCGCGTTTACAGCTAGGATGATAACACCATGTCACTCTCTTGTCAAGAGCTAAATGCAAAAAATATTAAAGTAGTTATGTAAACTTAATCTCCAAAGCACATACCTGTCCGCGCCCGGGCATACACTCCCACGAGGGGGTGCGCTATGGGCAAGCGGCTGATAGTGAATACGGCGCTGATGACTTCGGCGAGCCTGCTGATGCGCTGCATAGCCATGGGTTTCCAGGGCTATCTCTCCGGGCGCATCGGCGCGGCCGGGATAGGCCTATACCAGCTTGTCATGAGCGTGGAGCTGCTGGCCAGCACCTTCGCCATAAGCGGCATACGCTTTGCCGTGACGCGCCTGGTGAGCGAGGAGCTGGGCATGGGCCGCGCGGGAGGGGTACACGGGGCGATGGTCCGTTCTGCGCTGTACGCGCTCATCTTCGGCTCGGCGGCGATGCTGCTGCTGATGCGCTTTGCCGAGCCGGTGGGCTTCCTGTGGATAGGCGACGCGCGCACGGTGATGAGCCTGCGCATCCTGGCCTTCGGGCTGCCCTGCCTTGCGCTCTCGAGCGTGATATCCGGTTATTTCACCGCCTGCGGGCGGATATGGAAGCCCTCGCTGGTGCATCTGATAGAGCAGTGCGCGGTGGTGGTGTTCGTGGCGCTCTTCCTGGAGCGGGCACCGGAGGGGGACATAGAGCTCAGCTGTGCGGCGGTCTGCGCGGGAGTGACGGCATCCGACATACTCTCGCTTGCGCTGATGCTCGCATTCTATCTTGGCGACCGGCGTAAATACGGCTCCAGGACGGGGGAGAGCATACGCCTGACGGGACGGATGCTGTCCGTGGCCCTGCCTCTGGCAGTGAGCGCCTACGCGCGCAGCGCGCTCTCGACACTGGAGCACCTGCTGGTGCCGCGCGGCTTCCGCAAGAGCGGACTGTCGGCGGACGCGGCTCTCGCGGGCTACGGCGTGATACAGGGCATGGCCATGCCGGTGCTCAGCTTCCCCAGCTGCCTGCTGTCCAGCCTCGCCGAGAACGTCATACCCGAGCTGACCGGAGCTCAGGTGAGGGGGGAGCGGGAAAAAATACGCCGCGAGGTGCGCTCACTGCTGACCATGAGCCTGCTCTTCGCCATAGCGGTGGCCTTCGCGCTCTTTGTGACGTCGGACTTCATCGGCAGCGCGCTCTTCGCCTCGTCAGAAGCGGGCAAGTACATACGCCTGCTCGCGCCGCTGATACCGGCGATGTATGTGGACATGGTCGTCGACGGCTGTCTGAAAGGGCTGGGCCAACAGGTCTGGAGCATGGGCATAAACATCCTGGACGCGGGCCTCGGAGTGCTGCTGGTCTACACGCTGCTGCCCATCGGCGCGCTGGACGCCTACATCGGCATCATCTACTTCAACGAGCTGCTGAACCTCGCCTTGAGCGCGGCCAGGCTGCGCCGCGCGGTAAAATAAAAACTGTCCCCCGCGGGGGACAGTTTTTTCACGCCGTGAGCGCGTCGCGGCGGCAGAATATGCGCTTGCGGTAGACGGCAAGGACCACGGGGATGGCGAAGATTACTGCGCCTATCGTGTCTATGAAGGCGTGCTGCTTCACGAGCACGGTGCTGGCCATGCACAGCACGCACAGTATGGTGATGACTGCGCGCATCCAGGGCTTGAAGAGCTTGCTGTCGAAGCAGCAGATGATGTCGCCTATGCAGCCGAGGACGTGCATGCTGGGGAATACGTTCGTCGGCGTGTCCGCGGCCCAGATGATGCTCATTATCCAGGTGCCGAGACTGTCCACCTGTACGTCCTGCGGCCTGAGGTGCTGGCCGTTAGGCACGAGCACGTCGAAGATGAGCGTGCAGCTGAGCGTAATCATCAGGTAGTACATCCAGCGCTTGAAGGCCTCGCCGTCGCGGATGAGCGTGGGTAGGCCGACGGCGGCGAAGAGCGGATACCAGATTACATAGAACACCGCGAAGCCGGGCACAAACGGGATGTAATCGTCAAGCGGCAGGTCCGTGACCCAGTAGCCGCTGGTGGGCGTGTTCTGCTCGATGATGAAGAACGCGGCGATGTAGACGGGGAAGTACAATACCAGCCAGGCATACTTGTGTGTGCGCACAAATTCAACGGCTGTCAGAAAAGCTTTGCGTATTATACCGGTCACTCCTTGGGGATGCGAAAATTGTGGCTGTATGATATAATGCATATATCAACAGCTTATCAACGGTGATGACAATGACGAAAATTATACGGGGACGCTTTGCCCCCAGCCCCAGCGGGCGGCTGCATGTGGGGAACATGGCCTCGAGCCTGCTGGCCTGGCTGGATGCCAGGAGCCTGGGCGGCGAGATGATATTCCGGCTCGAGGATCTCGACCCGGAACGCAGCTACATGGATTACGCGCGCCTCATGGCCGAGGATTTGCGCTGGCTGGGCCTCGACTGGGACGCGGGCTGGCCCGGGGACGAGGGATACTCGCAGGGCGAGCGCACGGAGTATTACCGCGAGGCCTTTGACGAGCTGGAGCGCCGCGGGCTGATATACAAGTGCTGGTGTTCCCGCGCCGAGCGCCTGGCCGCGAGCGCGCCGCATCCGGGCGAAGAGCACCCCGGCAGCTGCAAGTGCCGCTTCCTGGAGGGGGAAGAGCTGAACGCCAGGCTGCGCGGGAAACGCCCGCCCGCGTATAAGTGCGCCGTGCCGGATGAGGACGTGACCATCATAGACGGCCACTGCGGCGAACACACGCGGAACTTAGCGAGGCAGGGCGGGGATTTTATTGTCCGGCGCTCCGACGGCGTCTACGCCTATCAGCTCGCCGTGAGCGTCGACGACGCGCTCATGGGCGTTACTCGCGTTGTACGGGCCGAGGACCTGCTCTCCAGCGCGCCGAGGCAGCGCTGGCTCATCGAGACGCTCGGCTATACCGCGCCGGATTACGCCCACGCGCCGCTGCTGACCGCGCCTGACGGGCGCAAGCTGTCAAAGCGCGACGGGGACCTCAATATGGCCGAGCTGCGTAAGCTATATACGCCTGAGGAGCTGACGGGGCGCCTGGCGTATCTCTGCGGCCTAATCGACAGGATAGAGCCCGTCGCGCCGTGCGAGCTGGTGCCCCACTTCACCTGGGCCAAGGTGCCGTGCGGCGAGATAGACATCAGCGGCGTTTTTTAGACATGAGGCGCAGCCTGCTCTTTTTCTGCGGCTTTTCAATTTCCGGGACGGGCTTGGAGTGCCGTCCCGGTTTTTTCAGGCCGCGGAAGCTCGCGCAGACCTTCTCCTCAACCATGGTCACGGCCTTGAGCGCGGGCCAGGCCAGGGCGACAAAGACGATGAGCACCAGCGTGCCGCCGGTGTCTATGCCCGTGAGGGAGAAGAGGCCGGGGACGAAGATTATACACACGGCGAATGCCAGCACCAGCACGACCATCAGCGCCTTGTGCAGCAGGTTGTAGGGGATGCACATGCGGTGGACGATTATCAGGCCGACGATGCTCATGACTAGAGTGCAGACCGTACCCATTATGCCCTCGCCTATGTCGAACACGGTGCAGAAGAGCACCACGCCGAGTATGAGCAGGAAGTCCGTGATGCCGCCGGGGAAGGCCCGGTAGATGACGTTCGGCAGGAATTTGCCCTGGATGCGCGAGTTGTTCGGCTCCATTGCGAGCACGAAGCTCGGTATGCCTATCGTAATCGACGAAATGAGGCTCATCTGCGAGCTGGTGATGGGGAAGGGCAGCGTGAAAATGAGCGACACCAGCGCGAAGGTGAAGCTGAAGATGTTCTTCGTGAGGTAGAGCGCGGCCGAGCGCTCTATGTTGTTTATGACGCGCCTGCCCTCTCCGACGACGCTGGGCATGACGGCAAAGTTGTTTTCCAGCAGCACTATGTGGCTGACCTGGCTGGCGGCGTCGCTGCCGGAGGCCATGGCGATGGAGCAGTCGGCCTCTTTGAGCGCGAGCACGTCGTTGACGCCGTCGCCGGTCATGGCGACGGTGTGGCCGTGGCTCTTGAGCGCGCGGACAAATTTGCGCTTCTGGTCGGGCGTGACACGGCCGAACACTGTGTATTTCTCTATGGCCTCAGCAATGTCCTCGTCGGTTTTGAGGGTGCGGGCGTCTACATACTGCTCCGCGCCCGCTATACCGGCGCGCTTCGCCACCTCGGAGACTGCCATCGCGTTGTCGCCGGAGATGACCTTGACGGCCACGCCCTGGCTGGCGAAGTATTTGAAGGTCTCGGGCGCCTCGGCGCGTATCTTGTTCGAGAGCAGTATGAGCGCGAGCGGCATTAGCTCCGCCGTTGGCCGCTCGTCGCTGAGCGAGCCGTCGTAGAGCGCAAGCAGCAGCACGCGGCAGCCCTTGGCGCTGTAGGCGTCTATGCGGTCGGCGTACTCGCCGTAGCGATCGCCGAGCAGGACGTCGGGCGCGCCGAGCAGATAGGTTTCGTCGTCGTGGAAGCTCACGCCGCCGTACTTCTTCGCGCTGGTGAAGGGCAGGGCCTCGACGGCCTGCTGGTGGACCTCGCCGGTGAAGTATTTGCGCAGCGCGGCCATGGTGTCGTTGTCGGCGCTCATCGCGGCGACGTAGTCGGCCATGATGAGACGTATGTCGCTCTCGATGTACCTGTCGGGGCAGAGGCAGACCACGTCCTCGACGGCCATCTTGTTCTCCGTGACCGTGCCGGTCTTGTCCACGCAGAGCACGTCCACACGGGCGAGCGTCTCGATGCAGCCCATGTCGTGGACGAGCGTCTTTTTCTGCGCGAGGCGCACGACGCCGGCCACGAGGGCCATGCTTGTCAGCAGGTAGAGACCCTCGGGTATCATGCCCACGAGGGAGGCGACTGTGGCGACTACGCCGTCGGGGATGCTGCGGCCCAGCCAGGCTATCTCCTTTACGGCCATGAGCACGCCGAGCGGGATTATGATTATGCCTATGACCTGGACCAGACGGGTGAGGGAGCGCATCATTTCGCTCTGTTTGGGCGGGCGGGACTCTTTGGCCTCGATGGTCAGGCGGTTTGCGTAGCTGTCCGCGCCGACGTGGGTCAGCCGCGCGCGGCAGACGCCGGACACGACAAAGCTGCCAGAGAGGAGTTCTGAGCCGGGCTGCTTCTTTATCTCATCGGCCTCGCCGGTGATGAGAGACTCGTTCACGGAGCACTCGCCGGAGACGACCACGGCGTCGGCGTATATCTGGCTGCCCGCGCTGAACACGACGATGTCGTCGCGCACCAGCAGTTTGGTCTCAATCTGCCGCTCGCGCCCGTCGCGCACGACGGTGCCCTTGGGCTCGGTCAGCAGCGTGAGCTTGTCGAGAGTGGCCTTACTCCTGAGCTCCTGCACGATGCCGATGACTATGTTGGCGAACACGACGCCGAGGAACATGGCCTCCTGCCACTGGCCCACGACGATGACGCAGGCGGCGAGCAGGAAGAACAGCAGGTTGAAGTAAGTCAGCACGTTGGAGCGGATTATCTGCCCGACTGTCTTGCCGGGCGGCTCTATGGGACGGTTGTCCAACCCGGCCTGCGCCCTCTCCTCGGCCTGGCGCGTACTCAGCCCCTGCTCGGGCGGAGCCTCAAATACCGGCACGTTGCGCCGGATCTCTGTTTCTATTCCCTTGTCCCGCCTTATCCTTCTCATAGAGTTATTTTAACACACCCCGCGTAAAAATACAGGGAACGATTTCCCCTGTTTGTGTGGTTTTGCTCAGCTGCGCATGATTTTCTCGAGCGGGCGGCCCTTGGCGAGCTCGTCGCAGAGCTTGTCCAGGCGGCGGATGTCGCGCATCAGTGGGTCGGATATCTCCTCGATGCTGACGCCGCAGATTTTGCCCCCTATCAGCTCGCGCTTGGGGTTCATCGCCGGGGCCTGACGGAAAAAGTCGCCGTAGCTGATGCTTGAAGCGCGGGCGGCGTCTATCTCCTCGCGCGAATAGCCGGTGAGCCAGCCCGTCACGGCGCACAGCTCGTCGAGGCTCCTGCCCTTGCGCTCGACCTTGGCCTCGAGCAGGGCAAAAACCTTTGCAAAACCCATGGAATACACTTTCTCGTTGTCCACAGCCGACACCTGCCAAAAAGCGAGCTAATAATCACTCAGAGATTGTACCACATATACCCGTGGAAAGCAGTGAACAATATGTGAATTACTGAGAGAATTTGTCCGCATGAGCGCGATTGAAGAAGGGTATTGCAATTTTCCGGGCCCGGTGTTATAATACTGACGAACCCAATAGAGCAGTCTTCGGGGCAGGGTGAAATTCCCGACCGGCGGTATAGTCCGCGAACCTCGCTTGAGGCCGAATCGGTGTGATTCCGATACCGACAGTACAGTCTGGATGGAAGGAGACGCGTTATCTTTTTATTTCATTGCGCCTTTGAAAAGATTACGCCCGGAAGAAGACCTCTTCTGGGCGTATTATCATTTCGGAGGTAAGAAACATGGATGCAAGAACCACACCCACCGCAAAGAAAGTCGACACAAAGAAGCTCGCAACCCTTGCAATGCTCTCGGCTCTGGCCTTCGCGATCATGGCAGTCAGTAAGCTTTTGCCAAGCGTAGAGGGTTTCCTCGACTTCGACTTCAAGGACGTCGTTATCTGCATCGCAGGCTTTGTCTACGGACCGCTCTCCGCGCTCGCCATGATAGTCGTCGTCTGCATACTCGAGATGTTCTCACCCTTCAGCAGCAGCGGTATCATAGGCTGCATCATGAATATCGTCGCCACGGCCAGCTTCTGCTGCCCGGCCTGCTACATCTATAAGCACAACCACACGATGAAGGGCGCCGTACTCGGCCTTGTCACCGGCCTCGTGCTGCTCATCATAACCATGCTGGCGTGGAACTACTTCCTCACGCCTATTTACCGCGGCATGCCCCGCGAGGCGATCGCCGACATGCTCCTGCCGATTTTCCTGCCCTTCAACGCCGTCAAGGGCGGCCTGAACATGACTGCCACCCTCCTGCTCTACAAGCCTGTGGTCGGCGCGCTCAGGAAGGCGAAGCTCATGCCCGAGAGCACCGGTCACGCCGCGCCCGTCGAGGGCAAGAAGCACCTGGGCATGACAATTGTCATACTCTTCGTGTTCATCACCTGCGTGCTCTTCGCTCTCAGCCTGCAGGGAATCATATAAGCCGATTAACGCAGCGCAAAAGCCCGCATCGAAAGATGCGGGCCTTTTTTCATATCCTGCCGTAGGTGAAGTTGTCCGGGCTGCGGTACATATAGGTCTCGAGGGCGATGGGCTCGCCTATGTACTTCGGGTCGCGGCCGTCGGCGAGGAACTCGTCGAGAAACTTCTTGCGCCCCGTGGTGTGCGCGATGGGGATGCCGGATTTGTCCGAGGTCTCGCGCAGTATGTCGTAGCCGTGCCTGAGGTCGTCCGCGCTTGCGTAGGTGAGCAGGTTCGAGTTGTTGACGAAGCCGGTGACCTCCTGGCGGGCGAAGTCCTCCAGCTCGCCTTTGAGCTTGAGTATCTTCTCCGGCGTCTCGCAGCTCGGGCGGAACACGTTAACAATGTCGTAGACCTCGAGGCTGCCTGCGGGCAGGGCGGCGAAGTCCGTGTGGTAGCGCGCGAGCGAGAGCGCGCCCGCCTGGTCGCCGCCTACGTCGAACACGACGAGGTCCCAGTCCTGGTCGAAGGCCGAAGCCACGGCGGCGGGCATGTTGGTCTGCGTCACTCCGCTGCCGACGAAGGTGGGCGAGACGATGTTGACGCGCTTTTCGGTCAGCATGGGTATCTGGTCGGACATGCGGAAGTAGTCGTTGATGCGGTCCAAATCGACCACAAGCGTGCGCTTGCCCGCCTCCGAGGCCGAAATGGCCATGTTTATGGCCGTCTCCGTTTTGCCGGAGCAGTAGCTGCCGATGAGTATGATGACTTTTTTCATTTATTACTCTACCTCCTGAGGCAAAAGCCCCGCCTCCTCCAGATATTCCTCAAGGCAAAGGCCGTTTGCCATTATATACTCCGCAACTTCAACACCCACATAGCGGTAGTGCCAGGGCTCCCAGATGATGCCGGTCAGCTCCCCCTTGTCGGAGGGGTAGCGCTGTATGAAGCCGAATTCTGCGCAGTGCTCTATGAGCCAGGCGTACTCGGGCTGCTCGGCAAAGCCGGAGTCGAGCGCGCTGTAGTCCCCTGTGACGAAGTCGACGGAGAGGCCGAGCTCGTGCTCGCTTGTGCCGGGCGGCAGCACGACCGTGGCGCCCAGGGCCTCGGCCTCCTCGCGGCTGTAGCCCTCGAGCTGGAAGCGGTAGACGCGGTTTTCGTAGAGCTCGGCCTGTGTGGCGCGGCTGCGCCAGGCGCTGGTGATGCGTATGTCCATCCCGTCGGCGCGCGCCGCGTCCAGCATGTCCTGCAGCGCCCCGGCCGCGCGTTCGTCAAAGAGATAGCCCTCGACGGTCGTGGTTTCAACCTCGTACTGTTCAGACAGGGGATACCGGGTGCTGGCTATGGCGAGCATCCACAGCTCGTCCTCGCCGTACATGGGTATGCTGGGCGTGGGAGAGGGCGTGGGCGTGGCCGGAGGCAGCGTGGGCAGGGGAGGCGCGTCATTTTCAATGAGCGCTCCCCTGGGCGACAGCAGTTCCGGGTTTTCGCCGAGCCAGGCCAGCCCGTATGTGAGCAGGATTGCAAGCGCTATTGTGCTGATGGATTTCCAGTGTGACATGTTTCCCCTCTATGCTGCGGTGATTTGCGAGAGGACGAGCTCCAAATCTATCAGTATACTCGGAGCCGCGTCTTCGTATATGTTTATATTTTCTATGTCGTAGCAATACATTTCGCCGGTTGAGCTCTCAACTTCAAGGCGCTGGCCGGGTTCAGCCCCCTCGGCTTCGATTTCCGCGGACGTGTACTCCACAATGGAGGGCTCGCCGGTGAAGCCGAGCGCGAGCAGGATGCTCTGAAGAGCCGAGGACACATGCCCCTCAGCCTGGTTTTCGTACAGCTGTGCGTTGCGGAGTACGCTTGCGCTGTAATAGAGCTGGTATACGTCGAGCGTGTCGAGGTCGATGCGCAGACGTATCCAGTTGCTCCAGTCGCCCGTCCACTGGTGGTAGAACTCCACGAAGCGCAGCTCGTGTACCCCGTCGCTCAGCCTGTAGAAGTTGTAGCCCTGGGCGTCCTCGACGCGCACGTCGCCCTCGTCCATGACGAGGGTGTCTACTATTGTGTTGTAGATTCGCGTACAGTTTACAAGTTCCGTGCTGCCCACTTCTGAGGCGTCCAGGTCCTGAAGCGAGAGCTCACCGTCGGAATAGCGGCTGTAGAGCCTTGCGCGCTCTGAGGCCGTCATGCCCTCGCCGGGATTGGATGGCGTGGCCGGGCCCTCGCCGCCGGTGAAGAGCAGCGGCAGCAGGAGACAGACGACGAGCAGCAGGCCGGTTACGGCAAAGGGCAGGATGCGGCTCAGGGAATTACTGCTTTTCATCCGAGGCCTCCCCCTTGAGCAGCACGCGCACGGTCGTACCCTTGCCGGGCTCGCTTTCGAACTCCAGCTGGGTACCGTGCAGCTCGGCTATGCGCTGGCAGAGCGCGAGCCCGAGCCCGGCCCCGTTCTGGGCGCGGGAGCGGGACTTGTCTATCATATAGAAGGGCTCCGTTATGCGGCCCAAATCCTCCTTCTTCATACCGCGGCCGTGGTCGCGGACGTAGAAGGCGTAGCCACCGTCGACGTTCTTGCCGAAAAACTCGACGGTCTGGCCCTTGCGCGAGGCCTTCCTGGCGTTGTCTATGAGGTTTATCATGAGAGTTTTAAACAAGTCCGGCTCAATCCATACCTCGCCGGGCTCCCAGCGCATGTCCAGAGTCATGCCGTCGTTCGCGAGACTTGGTACGGTGACGGCGGCCACCTCGCGGATGAAATACGGCGCGTCGAAGCGACGGCGCTCTATGCCCTGCTTGCCGGAGACGATTATCTCCATCAGCTTGAGCGAGAGCGCCTCGAGGCGCTTGCCCTCGGAGAATATGTAGCCCGCCGCAGTGAAGCGGTTTTTCGGCGTCATTTCGCGCGAGCGGAGCATGTCCGCATAGCCGATTATCGCCGTGAGCGGCGTCTTGAGCTCGTGGGCAAAGGAGGCGATGAACTCCTCGCGGCGCTCCGCTGCATCGGTGAGGTTTGCCATCTCACCGCGGAGCTTGGCGTTTTCACGCCGCAGCTGCTCGCTCTCGTGCGTGTACGCGCGGTTCCGGCGCGCGCAGACGAGCGCAATGACGAAGCCCCCGCCCGTCGAGCAGCACAGCAGCACCAGCGCGTACAGCCCGAAGGCGAAGGAATCGCTCCTCGCGGCGATTATGCAGCCGCCGAGGCATATTATTACCGAGATAACGCCGGTGCCGGCGAGAAAAACGCCTGTGGGGAAGGCGCTGCGGCTAGATTTCAAGCCTGTATCCCACCTTATATATCGTCTTTATCTTGTCCTCCCAGTGCAGCTTCTTGCGAAGGCGCTGCACATGGAGGTCCACGGTGCGGCTGTCGCCCATGTACTCGCCGCCCCAGATGCGCTCGTATATCGTCTCGCGGAAGAGCGCGATGTTCTTGTTCTGTATGAAGAGCAGAAGCAGCTCAAACTCCTTCGCGGTGAGCTGTATCGGCCTGCTGCCGCGCATGACGGTGTGCGAGCGTGTGTCTATCGTGAGCCCGCCGGCCTCTATCTCATACTGGGTCTTGCCTGCGCGGCGGAGCACGGCCTCCACGCGGGCCAGGAGCTCCACTATCTCAAAGGGCTTTACGAGGTAGTCGTCCGCGCCCAGGCGCAGGCCCCGAACCTTGTCCTCCATGGAGCCCTTTGCGGTTATGAATATGACCGGTATGCCCATCGGCTTGATGAAGTCCAAGAGCTCATAGCCGTTGACCTTCGGCAGCATTATGTCCAGCAGCACGAGGTCATAGCTCTCGCGCTCCAGCTTGTCCGCCGCTTCCATCCCGTCGTAGGCGCATTCACAGCTGTATCCGGCTTCGGTCAGGTTCATCTCTATGAGGTCGTTGATGGACTTTTCGTCCTCCACGACCAGTATCCTGTTCATCCCAAACACCTCCGCCGGATACACTATACCACAAATGCATCAAAATTGCATCATCCGACATTATTTGCGCAAAAATTCACAGCCGCCGGCCTGAGCTTATCCTGGAGACGTCCACAAGCCCCGTCGCGTCCTCGGTCCAGCCGTCGTCGAGCAGGCTCACGGCGGCGAGGGCGGTGTCTATGCTCGTGAGCGTGGGAATGCCGCGCTTGACGGCCTGCAGGTGCAGCTCGGTGTAGTCGCCCATGGTGTCGTCGTGCAGCGCGCCGGTGTAGATGACGAGGCCTATGCCGGCCCTCTCGAGCAGCCCGCCGATATCTGTAGCACGAGTGACGGCGCCGATGTCGAAGGCATAGCAGCCGAGGGCCTTTACGGCCTCCGCCGTCTCGGGCGTGGCGAAGATGTGCCGCCCGTCGGCGTCCAGCCTGCGCACCAGAGGTTCAATCTCGCCGAGCTGGCGCGTCTCTACGCTCAGCAGCACGCCCCGGCGCTTTTCCCCGTCTGCGGAGACGAATTTGAAGCCGGCGGCGGTGAGGCCCTTGTAGAGCGCCTCTTCAAAGTTGCGGCCTATGCCGAGCACCTCGCCGGTGCTCTTCATTTCCGGGCCGAGCAGGCTGTTGGCGTTCGGGACCTTTTCAAAGCTGAACACCGGCACCTTGATGCCCACATAGCCGGGCTCGGGCGCCAGGCCGTCGGGATAGCCAATGCTCTCCAGCGTTTCGCCCATCATTACGCGCGTGGCGACATCCGCCATGTGTATGCCGCTTATCTTGCTCAAATAGGGCACGGTGCGGCTCGCGCGCGGGTTGACCTCGATGACGTAGAGCTCGTCTTTGTACACCAGATACTGTATGTTCACAAGCCCATCGGTGCCGAGCGCGAGGGCCAGGGCGCGGGAGCACTCAAGCACGCGCGCGGTCATGGCCTCGCTCAGATTGTACGGCGGGGTGACGGCGATGGAGTCGCCGGAGTGTATGCCCGCGCGCTCTATGTGCTCCATGATGCCGGGGACAAGCACGCGCTTGCCGTCGGATATGACGTCGCACTCCAGCTCCGTGCCGGGCAGATACTGGTCTATGAGCACGTTTGCGCCGTTGCCTGCGGTGATGATGACGTCCATGTAGCGGCGCACCTCGGCCTCGTCGTGGGCGATGACCATGTTCTGACCGCCTATGACGTAGCTGGGCCGGAGCAGCACGGGGTAGCCGAGCTCGCCCGCCGTGGCGATGGCCTCTTCAAGCGAGTGCACCGCCGCGCCGCGCGGGCGCTTGATGTTCAGGCTCTCGAGCAGGGCGTCGAACTTTTCCCTGTCCTCGGCCAAATCTATGCCCTCGGCGCTCGTGCCGAGTATTTTCACGCCGTGGTCCACAAGGTATTGCGCCAGGGAGATGGCCGTCTGGCCGCCGAAGGCCACAACGACGCCGACGGGCTGCTCGACCGCTATCACGCCCATGACGTCCTCGGGGCAGAGCGGCTCAAAGTAGAGCCTGGAGGCGGTGTCGTAGTCGGTTGAGACCGTCTCGGGGTTGTTGTTGATGATGACGACGTCGTAGCCCATGGCGCGCAGGGTGCTGACGCAGTGGACGCTGGAGTAGTCGAACTCTATGCCCTGGCCGATGCGTATCGGGCCGGAGCCGAGGACGACGACGGTGGGCCTGCCGCCGCGCTTTTCACGGGCGTCACAGTGCTGCCCGCCGGGTACGGAGTAGAAATAGGGCGTCTTGGCCTCAAACTCCGCCGCGCATGTGTCGACCATCTTGTAGCTGAGCGGCTCAGCCTGCGGCGGCGTTTCGCCGGATATTTTCGCTATCAGGGCCTCTGTGTAGCCGTATTCGCGGGCCAGCTTGACGTTTTCCGGAGTCAGGCCGCGGGCGAGGCTCGCCTCGAGCCGGGCCATGTTTTGCAGCTTGGTGAGGAAGAACATGTCCACACGCGTGAGCGAGTGCAGCTCCTCGAGCGAGTAGCCTGACTTGATGGCCTCGAAGAGCGTGAACACGCGGGTGTCGTCAATCTCGCGCAGGCGCTTTTGCAGCGGCTTTTTCGCCGGGACGCGGCGGTTGAGGCTCTCCTCCTTGATGCCGGCGCCGCGTATCGCCTTCATAAGCGCGGCCTCGAAAGTGGGGGCGATGGCCATGACCTCGCCGGTGGCCTTCATCTGCGGGCCGAGGGAGCGGTCCGCGCCGTAGAACTTGTCGAAGGGCCAGCGCGGGAGCTTGACCACGACGTAGTCCAGGGCGGGCTCGAAGCAGGCGTAGGTCTCGCCCGTAACCTCGTTTTTAATTTCATCGAGCGTGTAGCCGAGCGCTATCTTGGCGCTGACCTTGGCTATCGGGTAACCGGTGGCCTTGCTGGCGAGGGCGGAGGAGCGGCTCACGCGGGGGTTCACCTCGATGACCGCGTACTCGAAGCTGTCGGGGTTGAGCGCGAACTGGCAGTTGCAGCCGCCCTCTATGCCCAGCTCGCCGATAATCCTCAGCGCGGCCGAGCGCAGCATCTGGTACTCCTTGTCCGCGAGCGTGAGCGCGGGGGCGACGACGATGCTGTCGCCGGTGTGCACGCCGACGGGGTCGAAATTCTCCATCGAGCAGATGGTTATGGCGCTGCCCGCGCTGTCGCGCATGACCTCGAACTCAATCTCCTTCCAGCCGAAGATGTAGCGCTCTACCAGTATCTGATGTATGGGCGAGGCGTCGAGGCCGCGCTGCGCGACGGCGGCCATCTCCTTCTCGGAGTGGGCGACGCCGCCTCCGCTGCCGCCGAGGGTGAAGGCCGGGCGGATAATGACGGGGTAGCCGATGGAGCGGGCGGCGTTCATCGCCTGCGCGAGCGTGTTGGCGGTGCGCGAGGGGATGGTCGGCTGGTCGATGGACTTCATCGCGTCCTTGAAGAGCTGCCTGTCCTCGCTTTTGAGTATGGCGTCTATGTTCGTGCCGATGAGCCGCACGCCGCGGCTCTCAAGGAAGCCGCTCTTGTGCAGCTCCATGGCGAGATTGAGGCCGGTCTGGCCGCCCAGCCCGGCGAGCAGGCTGTCGGGCTTTTCCTTCTCGATTATGCGTTCAACCGTGCGCAGGGTCAGCGGCTCTATGTACACCGCTGTGGCCATGTCGGGGTCGGTCATGATGGTCGCCGGGTTGGAGTTTATGAGGACGGTCTCCACTCCCTCGGCCATGAGCGCGCGGCAGGCCTGGGTGCCCGCGTAGTCGAACTCGGCCGCCTGCCCGATGACGATAGGGCCGGAGCCAATGACCAGTACCTTCTTAATGCTGTTGTCCTTAGGCATCGCGCTCACCTCCGAGAGTGGCTATAAATCTGTCGAAGAGGCCCTCGCTGTCGCGAGGCCCTCCGTGCGCCTCCGGGTGGAACTGCACCGAGAAGGCGTTCAGGCCCGGATAATCCACGCCCTCGACGCTGCCGTCGTTGACGTTCACGAAGCGCAGCACGCCCGGCGTGGCGGCGAGCGAAGCCGCCTCCACTGCGTAGCCGTGGTTCTGGCTGGTGACGTAGACGCGGCCCGTCTGCAAGTCCTTCGCGGGCTGGTTCGCGCCGCGGTGGCCGAACTTCATTTTCGCTGTTTTCGCGCCCTGGGCGAGGGCCATCATCTGATGGCCCAGGCAGATGCCGAAGATGGGTATCCTGCCCATCATGGCCCTTATCTGCGCAATTTCGCAGATGTTTTCGGCCGGGTCGCCGGGGCCGTTGGAGAGCATGACGCCGTCGTGCCCGGCGGCCAGGACTGTCTCCGCGCTCGTGTCATGGGGATACACCGTGACGGCGCAGCCGCGCTTTATTAGGCAGTCGGCGATGCTCTTCTTGTAGCCGTAATCCATGAGCGCCACGGAGTGTTTGGCGCCGGGGCAGGGGAGCTGCACCGGCTCCGCAACGCTCACGCCGTCCACAACGCCGGTGACAGCGTATGCCCGCGCGCGCGCCAGAAGCTCTTCCGTGGGGGGCTCTTCCGTAACGGCGGCGTTCATGACGCCGTGCTCGCGTATCTTCTGCGTGACGGCGCGGGTGTCTATGCCGGAGATACCGACGACGCCGTTTTTCTCAAGCAGCTCGCCGACCGTCATCTCACAGCGGAAGTTGCTCGGCGCATCGCAGTATTCGCGCACGACCACGGCCGAGCAGTGTACGCGCGCGCTCTCGCAGTCGTCCGGGGCGATGCCGTAGTTGCCCAGCTGCGGGAAGGTGAAGCATATCATCTGCCCGGCGTAGCTGGGGTCTGTAAGGCTCTCGGCGGCGCCGGTCATGCCGGTGGTGAACACCAGCTCGCCCACGCGCTCTCCGCGCGCGCCGAAGCCCTCGCCTTCAAATATGGTGCCGTCGGCCAGCAGCAGGTAGGCCATAAGCTCTTCTCCTCTCGTGAAGTAAAATGCTGCGATCAGCAAATTACGAATATTTATGCGTTGCCGGTCGTCTGCGCCGGCCAGCTTCTTATGTGTAATATACGCCGATTTTGCCTATAGGTCAAGCGATTTTTGAACGCCGCGCGCAGATTTAACTAGTGCATGAGTATAAACGAATTATGAATATATTTTCCCGGCATATTCACTATACGCAGAATGTGTCGAGGTTGACAATTTGCCTTGCCTGTGCTATGTTATCTGTGTTAACTGTATTAAGTGTGTTAACACAGCTCGACAGGTTTTTCCTTAAGCCAAAATTAATGAAAAGTTGAAGGAGAATTTAAACTTTGTCGTCTATAATAATCCCCGCTATACAATAGAAGGAGGAGCGACATGGATACTATACGCATGATTAACTATGTGTTGGCGGTCATGTTCTTCATCTGCTACGCATACCAGGCCTTTTACATACTCGTACCTTTTATAATAAAGCCGAAGCCGCACAAGCCGGCAAAGCTGCACCGCTTTGCCGTGCTCATTTCTGCGAGAAATGAGCAGGCCGTCATAGGCAACCTCATTGACAGCATAAACCGCCAGACCTATCCCGGCGAGCTGGTGACGGTATTCGTTGTGGCCGACAACTGCACGGACGACACCGCGCGCATTGCCCGGGAGCACGGCGCCGTGGTGGTTGAGCGCTTCAACCTGGACGAGGTGGGCAAGGGCTACGCCCTCAACTTCCTGCTGCACAGGATAGACGCGATGTACCCGGAGAGGCCCTTCGACGCCTACATGGTGTTCGACGCGGACAATGTGCTCGAGACGGACTACATAGAGCAGATGAACCGCACCTACTCCGACGGCTACGAGGTCATCACGAGCTACCGCAACAGCAAAAATTTCGGCGACAACTGGATAAGCAGCGGCTACGCGCTCTGGTTCATGCGCGAGAGCGCCTGGCTGAACCGCCCGCGTATGCGCCTGGGCTCCAGCTGCGCCGTGTCCGGCACCGGCTTCCTCTTCTCGCAGAAGGTGCTCGACGAGTGCGGGGGCTGGAACTTCTTCCTGCTGACCGAGGACATAGAGTTCACCATAGACAACATCGTCAACGGGCGGAAGATAGGCTACTGTGCCGACGCAGTGCTCTACGACGAGCAGCCGACCAAATTCTCGCAGTCCTACAGGCAGCGCAAGCGCTGGGCGCGGGGCTATGCGCAGGTGTTTGAGAAATACGGCGTAACTATGGTAAAGCAGGTTTTCCGCGGGAGCTACGCCTCTTATGATATGTGCATGAATATACTGCCGGCGGCTATAGTGTCGATTATAGGAATCGTCGTGAACTTGGCGGGCTTTGTCGTCAGCATAGCCACAAGGCAGGATGCCTCCGTGGTCATAGGCTCGGCTCTTGGCATACTGAACAGCATGTACCTCACGGTGTTTGCCATAGGCGCGATAACGACGGTGTCCGAGTGGAAGCGCATTTATGCCCCGACCTGGAAAAAGATTGCTTTCATGTTCACCTTCCCGCTGTTCATGCTCACATACGTCCCCTGCACGGTTGCCGGTATCTGCTCCAAGAACGTGACCTGGAAGCCCATTGAGCACACCCGCGCCGCCAGCCTCGCAGATATTCGCGACAGCGCCCGGCGCACGGCCTGAAGGGGCTCCCAATACAGTTAATAGCCGAGGGCGCGCCGCAGGGCGCGCCCTTTTCACATACGTCCGGACCGCACGTCCGGATTGAAGCCGCGCTGTGCAGGCAAGAGGCAATGCCTGCCGCGGAGGCCCGGCTTGCGCATACCGTCAAACGGACGAAATTGCGGCCTTCAGGCGGAGGAAGATTAGTTAATATTTTGACGTTAATATATTGACAAAGATTTCGAAGAATGTTATATTAATAACGAACTCGGGAGGCGATCCCGGGAGCAAAACTTGAGAGCCGCCGTCGGACGCGGCCCGGAAAGGAGACCAACATGAGAACAATATTCGGCAACGGTATAAACTACGAAGTCACCGGCGAACGCGAGGAGGAGGCCGCCGCCATGCTCGACGAGGGCCTGAACGCGGTAAGCAAGCGCCGCAACGCTTATATTGACGACAACGTGGAGGTCGTCCTGAACAGCGTCCGCGAGTACGGCGTCGACGTCAGGGCAGTGCTCAGGCGCTGAGCCTCTCAAATATGGGCATAGCAGGAGCACGGGGCGGAAGCCCCGTGCTCTTTTAGTTCAATACGGCCGCGCCGATATTCAGATAGAGCGCGAAGCAGCACCACAGCAGGTACGGCCAGAGCAGCAGCCCGGCCAGGTCGTCCAGCCTGCGGAATCTGGAGAGCGTCAGAGCCACAAGGATTATGAGCAGGCCTAGCCAGACAGCCGAGGCCCAATAGAGACCGAAGCGGAAGAAAAGCACCGGCCAGAGCGCGTTTGCGGCGAGCTGTGCGCCGTAGAGCTTCAGCGCGGAGCTGCGCGCCCGCACCGGGTAGCGCAGGACGTATATCCGCCAGCTCGCCGCGCCCATCATCAGGTAGAGCAGCGTCCACACGGCCGGGAACAGCCAGCCCGGCGGCGAGAGCGGCGGCTTTTGCAAAGTGTCGAAGCTGCCCATGTCGCCCGAGAGCCAGGCCGAGAACCCGCCCGCCGCCAGCGGTATGGCCAGTGCGGCGATAAATGCCTTCCAATGTGCTTTCAAAAATATCACCCCGCTGTTAACATACGATAAACAGCGGGGTTTTATACTGTTATTGGCCCTGCTCCAGCAAAATGACGTGCTCCACGCCGTAGTAGAGGGCCAGGGCCTCGTTCTGCCAGCTGCCCGTGTCCGGGCTGATGTCTCCGGCAGGGTCGAAGCAGTTGCAGGGCGCGTGGCCGGAGACGGCCTCGACGTACACGTCCGTCTGCCCGGCGGCCTTCTGCTCCATGGCGCTCTCGTCCCTCGCCTTGACGGCGGCGCGGGTGGAGAGCAGGTCCGAGATACCTGCGCCGTAGGTGACGGCGCAGGCGAGCAGCGCTGCGGCGCATACGGCGGGGATTGCGGCGCGGGGCAGCTTCTCAGGCCGGCGTATCTCGGCAAACACGGCCAGTACGGTCACTGCGGCGAGGACGCCGGAGCAGCACCAGGCGCGCAGCGGGAAGTAGGGCGCGGCACACATGCAGTAGGCCGCTACGATGGCCGCGCAGAGCCAGACGATGCCGTTTGAGTACTTGCGCAGCCAGTACATGAAGCCCTGCCCGCGCGATTGCACGATGCTGAGGGCGAGCAATATGAGCCCCAAGGCCAGCGGCAGCCAGAGATAGCGTATGGCGTCGAGGGTGACATCCGGGATGCGGCCCAGCCAGACGCGGAGGCTGCCCAGCCCGCCCATGTTATCTGCCTTGAGCGCCTGGGCGGGGGAGAAGAAGAGCAGCGCGGCCCCGGCGATGAAGCCCGCCGCGCCGGTGAACATCCAGGCCCTGAAGGGCTTTTTCAGCAGCGCGCGGCGCACGAGCAGCAGCACGAGGGCCACGGCAGCGGCCAGGCAGGCGTTCTCGCCCGACCAGCCGGCCAGCAGCCCGAGGAAGGGCATGCCGATAATGCGCAGGAGCTTGTGCGAGCCCCCGTCGCCGTCAGAGCGGTAGGGCATCAGGAAGAGCAGCGCGAAGAGCGCCGTCCACATGTAGTTGAAGGAGCCGGTCAGCCACAGGCAGCTCTGGCCGAAGTCCGGCAGCGTCAGCCAGACCAGGGCGTAGATTGCGAGGAGACAGAGCGGCCTCATGCGCCGGAAGGTGCCGAAGGCGGCGTAGTATCCGGCAAAGCCCAGGGCCAGGAAGGCCAGGGTGTTGAAGATGTTGAAGAGCGTCCGGCTGCCCGGCATCAGGAAGAGCTGCACCAGAGTGTGGACTATGGCGCGGCCGTTCATCACTTTGTAGTGGTTGAGCTGCGAGAGATACAGCTCGTACAGGTTGGTTATCCTGTCCTTGGGCGCGCCCTCGGCATAGGTGAACATGTACGAGTAGTCGTCGGCGTAGAAGGGCGTGGCGAGGTTCAGACAAAAGAAGGCCGCGGCGGCCAGCGCAATGCCGCAGATTAGTACGGCGCGTTCACGCCTGCTCATTTGAGCCCCTTCTCCGTCTCGCGGACTATATACACGGGGCGGTGCTTGGCCTCCATGTAGGTCTTGGCGAGGTACTGGCCCAGCATGCCGATGAAGAACATCAGCAGCCCGCCGACGAGCAGTATCAGGCTGACGATGGTCGGATAGCCCGCGACGGGGTTGCCGAAGATGAGCGTCTTTATGACGGTGACCAGCAGCATGATTATCGCTATGACGCAGCAGATGACGCCCAGGATGCTCGAGAAGGCCAGGGGCTTCGTCGAGAAGGCCATCATGCCGTCTATGGAGTAGTGCAGGAGTTTGGTGAAGTTCCACTTGCTTGTACCGGCGGCGCGGTCGCGGCTGACATAGGGTATCCACTTGGTCTTGAAGCCGACCCAGGAGAAGATGCCCTTCGTGAAGCGGTTGTACTCGGGCAGGCTGAGCACGGCGTCAACCATGCCCCGGCGCATCAGCCGGTAATCGGTGGCGCCCTCGACGTACTCCGTTTCGCTCAGCGCGTTCATGAGCTTCGAGAACAGGCGGCTGCCGCCGGAGCGCATCTTCGTCTCGCCCTCGCGGTCCACGCGGCGGGCGGCGGCGCAGTCGTACTCGCCGTCCTTTATGGCGTCGTACATCTCTATCAGCATCTCGGGCGGATGCTGCAAATCCGCGTCCATGACGGCGGTGTAGTCGCCCGTGGCCATCTCCAGCCCGGCCAGCATAGCGGACTCCTTGCCGAAGTTGCGGGAAAATGAGACAAAGCGCACACGCTCGTCCCGCTTCGAGAGCTCGCGCAGCATTTCAAGCGTTCTGTCGGACGAGCCGTCGTCTACAAAGCAGTATTCAAAGTCCACATAGTCCATAAGCCCCGCTACGCGCGTGAGCTCGTCGTAGAGCTTGCCGAGGACCTCCTCCTCGTTGTAGCAAGGTACCACGACAGATATGAGTGGCATGACACACACCTCCAAGGGAATATCCGTTACATTATAGCACAGCGCCTCGTGGAGCGCAACGTCAACCGCGCCTCCAACCGGCGAATTTCGTGAACGGGCGGCGTAAAAGCGTCGAAGTATAGTTATGTAAACTGAAACCCGACGGGCTTCGACAAACGGCGACAAAAATACCTGTTGAAAACCCTGTTGATAATGTGCAAAACCCGGTGGTTTGAGGCGATACAGCGGTTAGCCTGTAGGCTGTCAAGCCTATTTTTTGAGCTTTGACGCATAACTGAGGTAACCTCTGCGGCCCGCATATCCCGGACAGGTCGCGAATAGCTTATACAAAAAGCTCGGAGGGGAACTATGAAGCGTATACTTGCTTTGCTTATGGCCTGCCTGGCCCTGGGAGTTACGGGCGCGTCTGCCTCGTCGGATGGGAACGTGGACGTGGCCGCACCGGCGGCGGTGCTGATGGAGAAAACGACGGGGCGCGTGCTCTTTGCCAAGGGGGAGAATGAGGAGCGCGCCCCGGCCTCGGTGACGAAGGTGATGACGCTGCTGCTGGCGGCGGAGGCGGTGGACTCGGGCGCGCTGGGCCTGGACGACACCGTCACCGCCTCGGCGCACGCCGCGAGCATGGGCGGCAGCCAGGTCTGGCTCGAGCAGGGGGAGCAGATGAGCGTTTCGGAGATGATAAAGTGCATCGCCGTCGTCTCTGCCAACGACTGCGCCGTGGCCCTGGCCGAGCACATCGCGGGCAGCGAGGAGGCCTTCGTGGCGCGCATGAACGAGCGCGCGAGCGAGCTCGGCCTTGCGAATACTCATTTCACCAACTGCACGGGCCTGTTCGACGACTCAGAGCACTACACCAGCGCGCTCGACCTCGCCGTTATGAGCCGCGAGCTCATAGGCCACGACTGGATAAAGGAGTACACGACTATTTGGATGGACAGCATAAGGGGAGGGGAGTTCGGCCTGTCGAACACCAACCACCTGCTGCGCTCCCTGGACGGCTGCACGGGGCTCAAGACCGGCTGGACGACGCAGGCCGGTTATTGTATCTCCGTCACGGCGGAGCGCGAGGACACCGAGTACATCGCCGTCGTCATGGGCTCCGACAGCTCCGAGAACCGCAACGCCGACGCCTCGGCGCTAATAAACTACGCCTTTGCCAACTGGGTGCTCTGCCCGGCGCTGGACAGCGCCCTGCCGCCGGTGCGCGTGGAACTCGGCACGGTGAGCTCGGTACAGCCGGGCATCGCCGGGGACGGCTACGTCCTGCTGCCTCGCTCCGACGCGGCAAACCTTTCGCGCAGCATAGATTTGCCCGAGAGCGTGAACGCCCCTGTCAGCGCCGGGGACACCCTCGGGACGCTGACGCTCTCGTCGGGCGAAAGGGAGCTCTGCCGCGTCACGCTGACCGCGCTCTCCGACGTACCGCGCCTTGGGGCGGGCGGATTGCTGTCGGATATGCTCAGATTGCTGGTCTGCCTGCCTGTGTCCTCCACTTGAGGCTGGATTTGAAGCTCTTTGAAGAGTGAATTCCCCACTTCGCGGGTGAGGCCGAGGATTTGCCACTTGTAATTTCGGGAAAATGTAGTATAATCCATCTAGGCAACGCCTTACTCTTAATAGACAAGGACTGAGGAACATGGTTAAAGTCGATCTCAGCGGCTGTCAAAAGTTCTTTGACGCTTCCGGCCCGGATTTTGCCGCCGCCGCTTCTGCGCACAGAGTGCTGACCGAAAAGACCGGCCAGGGCGCGGACTTCACCGGCTGGCTGGAGCTGCCCAGGCTCATCAAGCGCACCGAGCTCAAGGGCATAATCTCCGCCGCGAACAAGATACGCTCGCGTTCCAAGGCGCTGGTCGTAGTCGGCATCGGCGGCAGCTACCTGGGCGCCCGGGGGGCGATAGAGCTGCTGCGGCCCATACAGCGCGCCGATGAGCCGCGCGTGTACTTCGTGGGCAACGGCCTGAGCGGCGACTACCTGAGCGGCATTATAGAGCAGCTTGGCGACGACGACTTTGACGTGAACGTGATAAGCAAGTCCGGCACGACGCTTGAGCCGGCGCTGTCCTTCCGCGTGTTCCGCGCCATGCTCGAGCGCAAGTACGGCGCCTCGGCCAAGAAGCACATCTTCGCCACGACGGACGCCAACCGCGGCGTGCTGCACGACATGGCGGTGGCCGAGGGCTGGGAGCGCTTTGTCGTCCCCGACGACGTGGGCGGCCGCTACAGCGTGCTCTCCGCCGTGGGCCTGCTGCCCATGGCCGTCGCGGGCATAGACGTCACGGCAATCATAGACCACGCCATCGAATTCTTCCAGACGCTCGACCAGCGCAGCCCCGATAACCCCGCGTGGCAGTACGCAGCCGCGAGGCAGCACCTGTATTCCCACGGCTACGGCATCGAATTGCTGGCCTGCTATGAACCCAGCTTCAGGTTCATGGCCGAGTGGTGGAAGCAGCTCTACGGCGAGAGCGAGGGCAAGAACGGCATAGGTATTTTCCCGGCCAGCCTTGAGTACACTGCGGACCTGCACTCCATGGGCCAGTACGTCCAGGACGGGCCGCGCACGATGTTCGAGACCGTAGTGAGCTTCGACGCTCCGCTTGAGAAGCTCGCCGTACCCTTCCGCATGGGCGACCCGGACAAGCTCAACTACCTCGCCGGACGCGACTTCGCCGACGTCTGCGCCACTGCGCGCGAGGCCGTCAAGGCCGCGCATGTCTCCGGCGGCGTGCCGAATATCGGCGTGAGCGTGGACAGGCGCGACGAGATCGGCTATGCCGAGCTAGTGTGCTTCTTCGAGCTCGCCTGCGGCATCAGCGGCTACATGTCCGGCGTCAACCCCTTCAACCAACCCGGCGTCGAGGCCTACAAGAAGAACATGTTCAAGATGCTCGGCAAGCCCGAATAACTGCATATCCCAAAGGCCGTACCGCCGAGCGGTACGGCCTTTTCACGCTCGGTGCGCCGCTCCTCCGGATGGGCGGCGCACAAGCGGCCGGCGCCGCGCCGCGTGGGAGGGCCTCAGCCACCTGTACGAAATGCGCTCCGCAGCCGCCTCGGCTGCGCTACCGAAGCGACAGGCTGATATGCCCTTGACAACGCCGGTGGGCTTGTATATAATGTCAGGGTATCAAAAGCATTGACGGGCAGGAGTAGGCGCTTCGCGGAAGCAGAGAGAGTGGGCGGATGGTGCAAGCCCTCGTGAAGCGGCGCCGAAGGTCGGCCCTGAGCTGCGCGGCTGAAACCGGATAGACAGCGGCCGGACGGGCCGTCTGCAATCCGTAGTAGGCACGCGCCGGCTGCTCCCGTTACAGAGCCAAGAGTGCCGCGCCATGCGCGGAATTCAGGTGGTACCACGCTTACAAAAGCGCCCTGAAGCATTGTGCTTCGGGGCTTTTTTCGTTCCCGGAGCTGTCTGAAAGGAGAAGTTATGAAAGAACTGCCGAAAGTCTACGACCCGCACGAGGTCGAGAAAAAAATCTACGACTTGTGGCTGAAGGGCAACTACTTCCACGCCGAGCGCGACCCGGAGAAGAAGCCCTTCACCATAGTCATCCCGCCCCCGAACGTCACCGGCCAGCTGCACCTCGGCCACGCCTTCGACGAGACCATCCAGGATATCCTCATCCGCTACAAGCGCATGGACGGCTACAGCGCGCTCTGGCTGCCCGGATATGACCACGCGGGCATCGCCACGCAGATAAAGGTCGAGGAGAAGCTACGCAATGAGGGCAAGACCCGCTTCGACCTGGGCCGTGAGGGCTTCCTGGACGAGGTCTGGGCCTGGAAGAACAAGTTCGGCAACAGGATAGTCGAGCAGCTCAAGACCCTGGGTTCCAGCTGCGACTGGGAACGCCAGCGCTTCACGATGGACGACACCTGCGCCAAGGCTGTGCGCGAGACCTTCGTCAACATGTATGAGAAGGGCCTTATCTACAAAGGCCACCGCATCATAAATTGGTGCCCGCACTGCACCACCGCGCTCTCTGACGCCGAGGTCGAGTACGTTGAAAAGCCCGGCCACCTCTGGCATGTCCGCTACCCGCTCTCCGACGGCTCCGGTGAGCTCATCATCGCCACTACCCGCCCCGAGACCATGCTCGGCGACACCGGCGTCGCCGTCAACCCAAACGACGAGCGTTACAAGGACATCGTCGGCAAGACCTGCATCCTGCCGCTCGTGGGCCGCGAGATACCCATCGTCGCCGACGAGTACGTCGAGATGGACTTCGGCACCGGCTGCGTCAAGATGACGCCCTGCCACGACCCGAACGACTTCGAGGTCGCCCAGCGCCACGGGCTCGAGGAGATACTTATCCTCGACGAGAACGCCAAGATTATCAACGGCGGCAAGTACAACGGCATGGACCGCTACGAGTGCCGCGAGGCCATAGTCGCAGACCTGGAGCGCGAGGGCTACCTCGTCAAGGTCGAGGAGTACAGCCACAACGTCGGCACCTGCTACCGCTGCCACAACGACGTCGAGCCCATGAGCAGCGAGCAGTGGTTCGTCAAGATGGAGCCCCTGGCCAAGGAGGCCATCCGCGTCGTCGAGGACGGCGAGATAAAGTTCGTGCCCGAGCGCTTCTCCAAGACCTACCTCAACTGGATGTACAACGTCCGCGACTGGTGCATATCCCGCCAGCTCTGGTGGGGCCACCGCATCCCCGCCTGGTACTGCAAGGATTGCGGCCACATGACCGTCTCCCGCGAGGACGCCACCGAGTGCGAGTGCTGCCACAGCAAGAACATCGAGCAGGACCCCGACGTGCTGGACACCTGGTTCAGCAGCGCGCTCTGGCCCTTCTCCACCCTGGGCTGGCCGGACAAGACAGCAGACCTTGACTACTTCTACCCAACGGACGTGCTCGTGACGGGTTACGACATCATCTTCTTCTGGGTTGCCCGCATGATATTCTCCGCCTGCGAGCAGACGCACCAGATACCCTTCCACACCGTGCTCATCCACGGACTCATCCGCGACCCGCAGGGCAAAAAGATGAGCAAGTCCGCCGGCAACGGCGTCGACCCCATAGAGATGACAGAGCGCTTCGGCGCCGACGCGCTGCGCTTCAATATCATCACCGGCAACAGCCCCGGAAACGACACCCGCTTCTACGTCGAGCGCTGCGAGGCCATGCGCAACTTCGCCAACAAGCTCTGGAACGCCTCCCGCTTTGTCATGATGAACCTCCACGTCGAGGACACCGCCCTGCCTGAGACGCTCGAGCTGCCCGACAAGTGGGTACTCAGCAAGTACAACACCCTTGTTCGTGAGGTACGCGAGAACCTCGACCACTACGAGCTTGGCGTCGCCGCCCAGAAGATTTACGACTTCATCTGGGACACCTACTGCGACTGGTACATCGAGCTCACCAAGTCCCGCCTGAACGGCGCGGACGCCGCCGCCAAGGAGGGCGCGGAGCGCGTGCTGCTGTACGTCCTCACCGGCATACTCAAGCTGCTGCACCCCTTCATGCCCTTCATCACTGAGGAGATATACCAGGCCATCCCGCACGAGAGCGAGGCGCTCATCATCGCGCCGTATCCGAAGTACGACGAGAGCCTGAGCTTCCCGGCCGAAGAGGCCAGCTTCGAGCTGGTTATGGACGCCATCCGCGCCGTCCGTTCCCGCCGCGCCGACATGAACGTCGCGCCTTCACGCAAGGCCAAGGTCATTGTCGCAACCGCCGAGGGCGAGACCTTCGCCGCCGGGGCTCCCTATATAGAGCGCCTGGCCGGCGCCAGCGAGGTGGAGGTAACCGGCAATGACTACGCGCCCGGAGCGGGCATGGTCACCGTCACGACGCACTCCGCGAGGCTCTACATGCCCATGGCGGAGCTGGTCGACCTCGAGGCCGAGCGCGCCAGGCTCACCAAGGAGCTAGAGAAGGCGAAGAAGCAGCTCGAGGCCCAGGAGAAGAAGCTCGCCAACGAGAACTTCGTATCCCGCGCGCCGGAGGCTGTCGTCAACGCCGAGCGTGAGCGCGCCGAAAAGGCGAAGGCGCTCATCGCCAACCTTGAAGGTTCACTCGCAGAACTCGGCTGACAGACCGTAAAAAAACACCCCCTTGCTTCCAAGGGGGTGTTTGCTTTTGCCGTGCAGTAGCGGCGTTATCACTCCGCGTCGAGCCGCTGCGGACGGAACACGCTGCCCAGCAGCGTGAAGCGGGCCTGGCCCGCCGTGGTGTCGGTAAGGCGTTCGCCGAAGGGCTCCGCCGTGCCCTCGGGCAGCAGCGCGGTGATTGTGACGAACTCGCCGAAGCCGCCCTCTATATCCGCCGCGCCTGCGGCCTCCAGCAGCCGCCTGATGCGCTCGTACTGCGCGTATGTACACTCCACGGATACGCCGCGCCACTCGGCCATGCGCGCCCGCCCGGCGGCCTCGAGGGCCATCGAAGCGGCCTTGGAGTATGCGCGCACAAGCCCTCCGGAGCCCAGCAGCGTCCCTCCGAAATAGCGAGTCACGACGCAGGCGACGTCGCAGACGTTCGCTGAGCGGAATACGTTGAGCGTGGGCTGGCCGCTCGTGCCGCCCGGCTCGCCGTCGTCCGACCAGCGCATCTGCCCGTCGGCGAGGACGTAGGCCCAGACGTTGTGCGTGGCGTCGGCGTATTTTTTGCGCACGGCGTCGACAAAGGCCATGGCCTCGGACACGCTCTCGACGTGCTGCACCTGTCCTATGAAACGCGACTTCTTGTCTATGTATTCGGCCTCGCCGTACCCGGCGGGGATTATGTAGTCCGACATATGCCACCTCGAAGTTTTTTACGACATTGTAGCAAATTTTCGGGTCCGCCGCAAGTGCCGCACGGCGTGACGTTTTTGCTTCGTGCGTGGGTTATGGCAAAAACGCGTGTATTATAGGGTAAACAACTTGTGGAGGTGGGGCATGGACGACAAAAAGCTTGACGAGCTCATAGCTTCGGCCCTGCCGCCTGAGCCGCCGGACGAGGTGGCCAGAGGCGTAACGCCGTGGCAAAACTCTATGCGCCTCATCCTTTGGGGGCTGGGGCTGTGCAGTGTGACCTTCAATTTCAGCGGTCTGAACCTCATACTGCCTTCGGTCGGCGTACTGCTGATGCTGTTGGGTTTCCGGCGGCTCAGGCGCGCAAACGCCTGCTTCATGGCCTGCTATGTTATCACGGCGCTGAAGCAGCTGCTGTGCATTCTTATGCTGGTTATGAACTCGACGGTGTTTGCAAACGCTCCCGAAGTCACAGAGCTGTGGGACGCAATTACTCTGCCTAACACAGCCTTGACGCTGCTCAACTCCCTGCTGTTCTGGGGCGGTATACGCAAAGTCCAGCAAAGGGCGGGGGTACCGGTACATGCGGGGGCGGCGGCAGCCCTGGTTGTATGGCAGGCGCTTGTGCTTGCCCTGTCGATGATTGGAGCCGTGCTGGGTATCATATTCGCCGTACTCATGCTTGTGTTTCTCGGCCTCGTTATAAGCAGCCTTTACAAGCTCTCGCGCGAGCTGGACGAAGCCGGTTACGTCATAAAGGCCGCGCCGGGGCTTGTACCGGACACGGTGCTGGGCGCGTGTATTGCGGCGTTGACGCTTGCGCTCATGCTCTGCGGATACCTGTTCCTCAGCAAGTACCCCATGGACTGGAGCGAGCCCGAGACGGGCGGCGAATCCGGGACCCGCGCGCTGCTCACGGAGCTGGGTTTCCCCGAGGACATACTCGCGGATATATCCGACGAGGACGTTGCCGAATGTGCCGGGGCAAAGCGCGTGGAAACTGTGTCCGTCGACGGCTGGGGAGTGGATGTGCAGATGGTGGCAGTGGAGCTGCCGGACAGATTCGGCCACTGGCTGACTTTCCACTACTTCAGGCTGCAGGACGGCCTTGATTACAGGACGACCGAGGGTATACGCCTGTTCTCGTCTTATGCCACAGACCCCGCAGAGGGTTTCTGGCTTCAGAGCGGGCCGGTGACAGGCAGGGTGCTCTATGACGGGGACAGCGGGACATTGTCGGCGCCTTTCGCGCGAATACTTGACGGGGCGTACACTGATACGATAATCTGGGGTGTGCAGTACAACCCGACGACATACGTCGAATTCTCGCTGCCGAGACAGGCGCAGTGCGTCCGCGGCTATGTCATGCACGATATGACATCAATGCGAAGCTACAACGGCGGTGTGTTCATAGACAGCTACCTGGAGTTCTATCACCGCGACGCCGTGCCGACATTTCCGTCAAAGACTGCGATAGACCTTTACCTGAAAGACGGTTGGCAGGAGCATACACAACGTATGTTCATGGACTATCTCGACATATATATCGAGGATTACTGGGAACAATTCAGCAACGAGGGGGTGGGCTGATGCACGAGAAAGAAGTAATAGAGCGCATACGCGCGCGGGACGAGGGCGGAATAGAGGCGCTGCTGACGCACTTCGGGCCGCTTATGCGCTACGTCATCGCGCCCATACTCCCCAACGACGCCGACCGCGAGGAGTGCCTCAGCGAGTGCTGTATGAAGGTCTGGGACGGCATCGAGCGCTTCAAGCCCGAGCGCGGCAGCTGGACGGCCTGGCTAACCGCCATAGCCCGCAACAGCGCGCTCAACCGCGCCCGAAGCCGGCGCGGCGGCCACGCCTCGCTCGACGAGCTCGCAGATACGCCCTCGAACGAGCCCACGCCGGAGGAAGCGCTGCTGCTCGCCGAGCAGAAGGCCGCCCTGCAAAGGGCCATAGCCTCGCTGAGTGGAGCGGAGGCAAACCTGTTCTACCGCAAATACTACTACATGCAGTCCGCCGCGCAGATAGCCGCCGAGCTCGGCACAACGGAGCGCGGCGTCGAGGGGAGGCTCCACCGCCTGCGCAAAAAGCTCCGGCGCAAGCTGGGAGGTGAGGGCGATGAGTGACGAGCGCCTCGACGAGCTCATAGCGAGCGCCCTGCCCGACACACCGCCCGACGCAGTCGCCGGCGGCGTCACCCCCTGGCGGCGCGCCATGACGCAGGTGCTGTGGGGGCTGGGGCTGAGCTCCATCACTTTCAACTTTTACGGTCTGAACTATATCCTGCCGGCCATCAGCCACCTGCTGATGCTCTGCGGCTTCCGCACGCTTCGGCGCGAAAACCGCTGGTTTTCGGCGCTGTATGTGACGGCCGTGCTGCGCCTTCTGGCGTTCTTCGCCGCGCTGGTGCAGCTGAGCATGGCGATAGACAGGGACTCGCTCCCATTCCTGCCGTATATTCTGTCTCCTGTGCAAATGCTGCAGCCGCTCCTGCTCTGGGGCGGAATCCGCGGCATACAGGCGAAAGCCGGCCTCAAGCCCCACGCCGCGAGCGCGCTCTGGCTCTTCGTCTGGTATGTTTCGGCGTTCCTGCTGGGCCTCTCCGGTGCGTCGCTCAGCATCATTTACGGCGTGATATTTGTAGTCGTTTTCGCGCTTATCATTGTTTGCCTGAACCGGCTTTCAAAAGCGCTGGACGAGGCCGGTTACGCCGTGACAGCCGCGCCGGGCCGCGTATCCAACCTGGCCCTGACGCTGACGATTGTCGTCGTGACAGCCGTGCTGATGATTTGCGCCTGCCTGCTGACCAACAGATACCCCATGGACTGGCAGCCTGTTGAGGACCCCGGCCAGGCGGAAACCCGCGCGGAGCTTCTGGAGCTCGGCTTCCCCGAGCAGGTGCTCGCCGACCTCACGGACGAGGATACGGCCAAATGCGCCGGAGCCCTCCGCGTCGTGTACATGACGAGCGACGAGTATTTCAACGATGGGCGTGAGGTGCGCGAGGAATATACGGACGAGAGCGGCGTGCGGCACATTGGAACCAGCACCGTCTACGACGTGCGGGAATTGCGCGCGACCGGAGTTGCCGTTGAATTGCCCGGCGGGCGCTGGATGGTGTTCCACCACTTCCAGTGGGTGGAGCCGGTGCCGTTCTACGGCACCGAGAGCGTGCAGATCTGGACGGCGGACAGAATGAGAGGGGATTCAGACTGCGGCTGGAGCAGCGGCGGCGAGCCGTCCGGGCGCGTACTCTATGACGAGGAAGGGCAGTCCATGGCGGCGGATTACTACTACCTGGGACGGGTAAACTACACCTCCAACAGCATTTTCTATGCTCAGAGAGACAACAGCGATGTCTTTGCCGCGTATTCAGCGCCGCTGCGCGCCGAGAACGTCAGAGGCTATGTGGCCTACCCGGTCGTGATGCGGGAAGAGGGCTGGATATTCGACAGCTGGATGAACTACACGCACCAGCAGACCCCGCTGCAGTTCCCCGCGTATACTGCAATGCAGATGCGGATGCAGAACGCCTGGAACAAGGCCGGAGCCTTCCTAACAGTGCAGACCGCCCTGCAGTTTCATCCGTCAAACGGGGAACACGGCCTCATAGACTGAGCCATATATGCTTCACGCAACGATTTGCCCACGCCGAAAAAGGCGTGGGCAAATTTTTTTGAAACACCCTATTGACAAATGGCAAACGCCATGGTATGTTAGTGCCACGGTTAATTACTCAAGTAACTAACCGATTAACAAACAGGAGGTGAGCACATGGCGGGCTTTGACGGGACACGTCCCATTTTCCTTCAGCTTGCGGAGATGCTGGAGGAGGGGATAATCTCCGGCGCCTACCCCGAGGAGGGGCAGATACCCTCCATCACGGAGTTCTCCGCGGCGCTGAAAATCAATCCGGCCACGGCGCTCAAGGGCATCAATCTCCTGGTGGACGAAGGGCTTGTGTACAAGAAGCGAGGCGTCGGCATGTTCGTGGCCACGGGCGCGCGCGACGCGCTGCTGCAAAAGCGGCGGGAGAGCTTCTACACCGAGCGTGTGCGTCCCGTTGCACGGGAGGCATCGTCCCTGGGCTTGACGCTCCCGGAGCTCACAGGGCTCGTGGAACGGGCCTACAATGACGAGGAAAAGGAGTAACTACCATGGCTATAGAATTGAGAGGCGTCACCAAGCGCTACGGCGCGACCACGGCGCTGGACAATGTGTCGGTCAAGTTCGGCGGCGGCATCGTTTACGGCCTGCTCGGTGCGAACGGCGCGGGCAAGACCACGATGATGAACCTGATAACCAACCGTATCTGGGCCGACGAGGGCGAGATAACGATAGACGGCGAGAGTGCGCCGGGCAACGACCGTGCGCTGGGCAAGGTGTACATGATGGCGGAGGCCAACCTCTTTCCCGACAGCATGAAGGTGGACGGGGCGCTCAAGCTCACGAAGAGCTATTACCCTACCTTCGACATGGACTACGCCATGAGCGTGGCGGAGAAGTTCGCGCTGCCGACGAAGAAGAAGGTCAAGGCGCTCTCCACCGGCTACGCGAGCATCTTCCGGCTCACGCTGGCTCTGTCGGTGAACTGCCCCTACGTCATCTTTGACGAGCCGGTGCTCGGCCTGGACGCGCAGCACCGCGACCTCTTCTACCGCCTGCTTATGGAGAAGTGCGCCGAGGGCGAGCAGACCGTCATCCTCTCCACCCACCTCATACAGGAGGCGGCGAAGCTCATCGGCCACGCCGTAATAATCAAAAACGGCAGGATACTGCGCGACGCGGACGCCGAGGAGCTCTCCGGCGCGGCCTATCAGGTCAGCGGACCGGCCGCTGCCGTGGACAATTACCTGCGCGGGAGGCATGTGCTGAGCGTGAACAGCCTCGGCGGCCTCAAGACCGCCTGCGTCGAGGGTGCACCTGACGGAGCGCCCGAGGGGCTGGAGATTTCCGGCATGGATTTGCAGGACTATTTCATCGGGCTTATGAACGAACAGGAGGGTGTAAAATGAGGTTTCTACCGTCTTTTAAGTATAGATTCAGGGATTGTATGTTCAGCATGGGTGTTGTCATTCTGGTCATGATAGTGCTCACCGCACTGTGCTACCTCGGCATCGTCACCTTCGGCTCAATAACGAGGACGGACAACAGCGGCGAGGTCATAATGGAGACGACCACGATGAATTTCAGCATGCCGGTCGCTATCTTCATGTTCGTGCTGTCCATCGTGTCCATACGCGAGGACATGCGCCTGGGTATCCAGAACGGCGCCGGACGCGGCACGGTGTTCCTGGCGAACACGGCCTGTATGCTCGTGACGGCGCTGATTCTAAACATCGCCTTCTTTGTCGTGACCGCCGTGTGGAACCAGTTCGACACCGGTGTGTACATCGTGGACTTCTTCGGCGCGCTGTACAACAATGAGCCGTTCTTTGAGAGCCTCGACGATTTGGCGATAAGCAGCGCGGTGCTGCTCGCGCTGAGCGTATTCCTCTCGGCGCTGGGCACCTTCACCTCGCTCATGTACTGGCGGCTGAACAAGCTCGGCAAGTGGGTAGTCTCCATCGGCATAGGCGCGGCGGTTATACTCTTCATCAACGTGATAATTCGCTACGCGATTATAGCGAAGGCGCTGGGCCGCTTCCTTGACTGGCTGATACTGACGCCGTGGAACACGGCGCTGTGCCTGGTGGTGCTGGCCGTCGTGTTCTACGCTTTCGCCCGGCTGCTTGTCCGCCGCAACTCGATAACCGCGGCGACGGCGTGAGAGCTGGTGCGGTATGATTAAGATGGACTCTGTAAAGCTCCTGACAGTGATAATTATTGTCTCGATGATTATCCTGATTGCCGGGCTGGGCGTCTGGGCCCTCCGGCTGCAATAAAGCAAAAGCCCCCTCGCTGTGAGGGGGCTTAAATTATGCCTCTATGCCTATCGTGCGGTTCAGGCGGCGCAGGAGCTTGGAGAACGGGAGTATCAGCAGCCCCGCGCAGAGGTTTCCTGCGGCGTGCACCAGGTCGAAGGGCAGCCCGGCGAGGATCCAGGCCACCATGCCGTTGAAGTCCAGGCCGAACATCAGCGCCTGCGCCGGTGCGTACAGCGTGCCGAAGGCCAGGCCGTGCAGCGCGCAGACGAGGGGGTATACCACCGCAGCGACCTTGCCGGGCATGCTGCGTGGCAGCAGCATGGTCACGCCCCAGAGCACCGCCCAGATGTACAGGTAGGGCAGCCACCAGGGCGAGAAGCCCGCCATCAGGCCGTTTAACAGCACATAGGTATAGATGGGGTAGAGCGCCCGGGCGCGGTAGACCACCGTGAGCAGCATCGTGAACATGCCCAGCAGGTGCACGTTCGGTATCGCCTCCATGAGCACCTTGGAGGCGTACATCGTGACGCCGAACATGGCGAACACCGCCATTTCCCGGACGCTCAGTCGTCCCTTACGCGGCCTCGCGGACAAGGCTGTAGCTGCCGCCGTCGGTCACGGGCGTGGTGTCTACGCCGGTCGTGGCGTACTCCCCGTCGACATAGAGGCTCCAGTAGTAGCCGTCGGCCTCGTAGTCGGCGCTCATGCCATTGACGGACTTCACATACATACCGAACTCGCTCTCGTCGCCGGCTATGAGGCCGTTGCCCTCAAGCGCGGCGCGCAGGTATTCCGCGTCTGTGTGGATGGTGAAGGTGACGGTCTTGTCATCGGCGGTGCACTCGACAGTTATCGTGTTTGCGCCCTCGCCGAGCTCGGTGTCCCCGGTGTACTGCGCGTCGGCCCAGACGCCCTCTTCGGCCGGGGCGGGGGAGTCGGTGTCCTCGACAGCGGGGGCGGGGCTTGTAGTATCCACAGCGGAGCTCTCCGAGGGCTGGGCGCTGGGCTCCGTATCTGCGGAGCCGCAGGCCGCCAGGGCAAATATCATGGCCAGCGCCAGAAGCAGCGCGGCAAGTTTTTTCGTGTTCATACACACACTCCTAAGTTAGTAGTCGCAGCGCACGATTGAGCCGACGTGGTGCTCCGGGGCTCATACGGACGGACGGGCATTCCGGCTGATTACACGGCAATGGCTGTTGCGGCGGATTCTCACCGCCTTCCCCCGTCTCCTCCCGCCGGGTCAAGCCCGGCGCTCAGACGCAAAAAGCGCGTCCGACGTGAGTCTGTGCGGCGTGATTATATCACAGCCGCCGCGGGTATGCAATGGGCTTGCCCGCCGGGACGGCGCGGTGCGGACGCGGCGTCCCATCCGGGAGGCCGCCCTTTACAAATCCCGTAAAATACAATAATATAGCAGCGTACAAAACCGGGAGGGATGGTATGAAAGCTCGTATTATATTTTTAGCGCTGTCGGCCGCTGTGATAGTCGGGGCGTTTGCGCTGGCAGGTCGCGAGGATGCAGGCGTCGCCGGGGACACGGCGGGCGGAGTGACCGTAGCTGTGGCCACGGATTTGCACTACCTCGCCCCGGAGCTCACCGACAAGGGCGAGTACTTCACCGAGCTTGTAAACGACGCCGACGGCAAGGTTATGCTGTACATAGACGAGCTCGTGCGCGCTTTCGCAGACCAGATAGCCGCTGAGCAGCCCGACGCGCTCGTCCTCTCCGGAGACCTGACCTTCAACGGCGAGACGCTGAGCCACGAGGCGCTCGCAGCTGTTTTGGCGGGCGTGGAGGACGCCGGTGTGCCTGTGTATGTCATGCCCGGCAACCACGACATGAACAGCTCCATGGCCGCGTCCTTCTCCGGCGACGGATACGAGCCGGCCGACAGCCCCGACGAGGGCGAATTCGCGGAGATATACGCCGATTTCGGTTTCAGCGAGGCCATGTCGCGCGACGGCAAGTCCCTCAGCTACGTTGCGCAGCTCGCCGACGGCCTGCGCCTCATAATGCTCGATGTGAACACCCGCTCCGACCCGGGTTATGTGCTCCAGGGCACCTTTGACTGGCTCGAGCAGCAACTTGAAAAGGCCCGCTCCGAGGGCCAGCGCGTCATCGCCGTCAGCCACCAGAACATCTACCCGCACAACAGCTTTTTCACCTCGGGCTATATCATAGGCAACGGCGGGACGCTGCACTCGCTCTATGAGGAATACGGCGTGCTGTGCAACCTGAGCGGGCACATACACCTCCAGCACACATACACGGACGGCGTCCTGCCCGAGATAGTCACTTCATCACTGGCCGTCAACCCGAACCAGTACGGCGTGCTGAGCATAAACGGCGACTCCTGCGAATACCGTACCGAGAGCGTGCGAGTCTCCGACTGGGCGCGCGGCGAGGGGCGCGAGGAGCCGGAGCTCCTGGACTTCGCGGCGTATTCCGAGAGCTTCTTCAAGGACACTGCGGTGCGCCAGGCGATGGACGAATTGGAGGGCGTGGAGAACGCCGGGGAGCTTGCGCAGTTTTACGCCGACGTGAACGCGCTTTACTTCGCCGGGCGCACGGAGCTCATAGAGTGGGACGACGCGCTAATGGACGCCTGGAGCGGCTATGGCTACTTTATCCCCGCCTATCTCCAGACCATACGCGCAGACGGCGCCGTGGATTACACGCACATGAGCTGGCGGCACGCCGGATGAGGCGCAGATAAAACGCACGGCAGAGTGGAGAAAAGTTTCCGGACGTTTTACGGGATGTAGATGAAAAACATACGCATGGTGCGGCACAACGCGGCAGGAACGCTCACATCTGCCGCAGGCAAGACGGACATTCCGGTTAACAAACAATAAACTTTTACTTTACATGTTGCACTCTTGGCGGAAAAATGGTAAGCTGTATGTACCATGAGTCGGCGGCGGCTGCCGCACTTTATAAAAAAGGAGAGTGACCAACATGGTTAAAGTTATCGTGGGCCTGAAGGGTTCAGGCAAGACGAAGAAGCTCGTCGAGCTCGTGAGCAAGGCCGTAAACGAGGAGCAGGGCGACGTCATCTGCATCGAGAAGGATAGGAACCTCACGTTTGATATACCCTACCAGGCCCGTCTCATCTATGCCAGCGACTATCAGATAGGCACCTTTGAGTTTATGAAGGGCTTCATCAGCGGCCTGCGCGCAGGCAACTACGACATCTCGCACATATTCATCGACAACTTCCACAAGCTGTTCAACTCCAACACGGAGTCCGAGACCGTTGAATTCCTCAACTGGCTCGACAGCTTCGCCGCCAGCGAAGGCATCCGCTTCACCATCACCATGACCGCGGATCTGGACACCCTCGGCGAGGACATAAAGAAGTACGTCATGTGATTTTAAATAGCAAGGCCCGGGCTTTTGCCCGGGCCTTTTCGTTTGCATTTATTAAGGAACATTTAACTTTTGCTTTACGTCTTGCATACAAAGTCGAAACATGCTAAGCTAATGCCTGCCGGTTTTCGACACAATCCCCAGCATGAAAGAAGGAAACTCAAGCCGCTGGAGCGGCGCTCAAGACATGAAGAAGCACAACACCTCGTTTATAACCCCGCTTGCACTTTCAATCTGCCTCGGCTGCGCCTGCGCCCTGATGGCTTCGAGCGAGATGAGCGCCTTAGACGGCGCCGTTACCGCCGCCGTAATGGCGGCCTTCTATCTGTTCTACCGCCTTGCGAGGCGGTACTGCGCCTTCCTGGAGTGGCTGCCGCAGGCCCTCTTCTGCGGCGTGGGCTTCTACGCCGCGGCGCAGCTGCTCTCGCTGGGCACCTTCGGCTGGTCAAGCAGCGCGGACGGCCCTCTCCATGAGCTGGGCGCGGCCTGGATTGCCGTCCTCTTCGCCATATTCTACGCCATCGGCCGCGCGCGTTTTGCCGTGATAGGCACTGGTGTGGTCACAGCTGTTTTCGGCATAGCCAACTACACCCTGACGCAGTTCCGCGGACGGCCCTTCCTGCTCATAGATTTGGCCAGCATCAAGACTGCGCTGAACGTCTCCGACAGCTACGAGCTGGAAATAGAGCCCGTGTTTATACTCGGCATGATATACGTCGTCGCCTTTACGCTGCTCGCATGGAGGCTTTTCCCGGGCGGAGCAAAGGCCAAGCTGCCGTCGCGCATACTCAGCCGCGTGCTGCCGCTGGCTTCCTGCGGCGTTTACATATACCTCGCCTTCTACGGCGGGCTGATGTACCGCAACGGTATCTACATGAACTGGAACGACAACGAGTTCCGCGCGAGCTCCGTCATGTACTTCTTCGCCACGGCCAGCACCCTCGACATCGCAGAGCCGGAGGGGTACAGCGAGGAAGCGCTTGACGGCATTGTGCTGCACCTCATGGAGGAAGCCGAGGACGGGGCCTGGTACGCCTCGGGCGGCGACGGTGAGGACCCGGACATCATCGTCGTAATGAGCGAGAGCTTCTCCGACTCGCGCGAGCTGGGCGAGTTTGAGACCGACGAGCCCTTCTTCACCTTCTTCGACGAGCTCGAGAACGAGAGCATACACGGTCACGTCTACTCCTCGGTCATCGGCGGCAACACCGCCAACAGCGAGTACGAAATGCTGACCGGGGACAGCATGGCCTTCCTGCCCACGGGCTCGGTGGCCTATCAGACCTACATAAACTACCCTGTCGGCACCCTGGTGAGCACGCTCAAGGACCAGGGCTACAGCGCGACGATGTTCCACCCGCACTGGTCCACGGGCTGGAACCGCGTCCAGGTCTACGGCCTCTTCGGCTTTGAAAGGACGCTCTGGCGCGACAGCTTTACGAGTACGTCCACGCTGCGCGGCTACACCACCGACGAGTGGGACTACGAGGAGCTGATAAAGCTCTATGAGGAAGAGCGCGCCAAGCAGGATGATGACGAGGGCGTTTTCCTCTTCAACATCACGATGCAGAACCACGGCGGCTACACGAACAAGACCTTCAACGAGACGGTGCACATCTCCGGCCATGAGGGGAGCTTCCCCATCACGGAGCAGTACCTCTCCCTAATCCGGCTCACCGACGAGGACACGCGCTCTCTGATAGACTATTTCCGGGGCGTGGGCAGGGAAGTGATTATCCTCTTCTTCGGCGACCACCAGCCGAACCTTGAGAAGGGCTTCTACGACCTCGCCTACGGTCACAACACCAGCACCCTGCCGCTGAGCGAGTTCCAGCGCAAATACATCACGCCCTTCTACATCTGGTCGAACAAGGGCCTCGAGGCGCGCGACGAGGGTTACACCTCCATCAACTACCTCAGCCAGCTGCTGCTGGAGACCGCCGGGCTCAAGAATACGCCCTACGGCTATTTCCTCTCCGATTTGCAGGAGGAGTGGCCGGTCATCAACGCCAACGGCGCGATGGACAGCGAGGGCAACTGGTACTACCTCACCGATGAGGAGTTCACCGGCGACGAGGACATACAGACCTACCGTATCCTCCAGTATAACCGCCTGTTCGACCCGGCGGGCTATCGGGAAGAGCTCTACACCATAGGATAAGTAAAGGGGAACCCAACAGGGTTCCCCTTTGTATTTGAATAAACCGGCCCCGAGCGCTGGCGCAAGCCCTGCGGATTCAAAACTCGCGTTTGAGCTACATCATGTACAGGCTCTTGTCGTCCACGGCGCGCATCGTTGCAAGTATGCCGTCCAGGTGGTCGTACTCGTGCTGCACGAGCTCCGAGAGGTCGCCCTCGAGCTCCAGGCGGCGCCGCTCGAAGCCCTCGTCGGAGTATTCCAGCACGCAGCGGCGGTGACGCTTCACTTTTACGGCCAGGCCCGGGAAGGACATGCAGTCGTCTAGCAGCTCGTATTCCTCGCTGTCCGGGAAGCTCAGCACGGGGTTTAACAGCACATACGGACGGTCGAGCAGCATGTAGATGAGCCGCTTGCGCACGCCTATCTGCGGTGCCGCGACGGCCCTGCCAGCGCCGTATTTAGCGCGGTAGTCCAGCAGCGTGTCGTGCAGGTCCTGCACCCAGCCGGGCAGCGCGCCGGCGTCCGCACTTGTCACGTCCTCGCTTACTTCGTAGAGCCTGGGGTCGCCCAGCAGCAGTATTTCGCGTACCATGTTGTTACCTCCTATAAAACTGTTGCAAACAGATAGGTTTTGCCTTATAATTATCCTAAAAGGAGATGAGTACAGTGACTGATTCTCTTGGAACAATACTGAACAAGCTCCGCCGCGACATGAAGTACACGCAGGCACAAGTGACCGAGCTGCTGGCACGTTACGGTTATGAGATTCAGCCGGCCGGAATCAGCAAGTGGGAGAAGGACCTGACCGTCCCGAACGCGGGGCAGTTCCTGGCCCTGTGCAAAATATACGGCGTCACCGATGTGATGGGCACATTCACGGGAGAAGGCCCGACGGCCCAGCTCAACGAGGCCGGGCGGCGCCTGGTGACGGATTACATCCGCGTCCTGGTGGAGAGCGGACTGTACTCGAAGGCGGAGCCGCGCGAGGTGCAGGCCATCCCGCTTTATGACCTCGCGGCCAGCGCAGGTACGGGCCAATTTCTGGACGGGGAGAGCTACAAGCTCATCGACGCCGCGGATGCGCCGCGCCGCGCGGACTTCGCCGTGCGCATTGCGGGCGACAGCATGGAACCCGTCATACCCGATGAGAGCATAGTCTGGGTACACAGCTGCGAGACCCTGAATACGGGCCGCATCGGCGTGTTCCTCTACGGGGGGCAGGCCTATTGCAAGCGGCTGCGTATAAACAGCGTCGGCGTAATGCTGATATCCGCCAACCGCGACTACGCGCCCATCATCATCCGCGAGGGCGAGGACTTCCGCGTCCTGGGCGAGGTTGTGGGCATAGCCATCGAGAATTACTGACCTGCGAAGCTCTGGCAGACGTGCTTGACGCAGCAGTTCTCACATTTGGGGGAGCGCGCCGTGCACACGGCCCTGCCGTGCAGTACGAGCCTGTGGCAGAAGTCCGAGCTCTTCTCGGGGGGCAGCTGCCCGCGCAGCAGCGGCTCTATCTTTGCGGGGTCCTTGAGATTGTCTACGAGGCCCATGCGGTTGGACAGGCGTATGCAGTGCGTGTCCACGACCACCGCGCCGGGTGCCTTGAACACGTCGCCGAGGATGAGGTTTGCAGTCTTGCGTCCCACGCCGGGCAGCTTCAGCAGCTCTTCCATCGTCCCGGGGACCTTCCCGCCGTGCTGCGTGAGCAGGAGCTGGGCGCAGGCTATCAGGTCGCGCGCCTTCGTGTGGTAGAAGCCGCAGGGCTTTACCAGCTCCTCCACCTCGGCCAAATCCGCCTGCGCGAAGGCCTCGAGCGTGGGATAGCGCTCGAAGAGGGCGGGGGTTATCTTGTTTACGCGCTCGTCCGTACACTGCGCCGCCAGGCGGACGGAGAACAAGAGCTCGTAGTCCTTGCGGTAGTCGAGGGTACACATCGCGTCAGGATACTCGTTTTCGAGACAGCGGACAATTTCAAGCACCTGTTCGTGCGTTCTCATATCATCACCAACCTTGTTTTTTCGCCATTTTACCACGCACAGCACTACTTTTCAACGTCTTGGAGGTGCCACATTGAGGCCGCTTGCCGATGAGATACGCCCGAGGGACTTAGACGAAGTCGTCGGGCAGAAGCACATACTCGGCCCTGACGGGCTGCTCCGCCGCGTCATAGAGTCGGGGAATATACCGAATATGGTCTTTTACGGCCCGTCGGGTACGGGCAAGACCACTGTGGCGAACATAATCGCCCAGCGCACGGAGCGCACATTGCGCCGCCTGAACGCCACAAACGCCAGCCTATCGGATATAAAGGACATCATCGCCGAGCTCGACACCCTGCTCACGCCCGGCGGCGTGCTGCTCTACCTCGACGAGATACAGTACTTCAACAAAAAGCAGCAGCAGAGCCTTCTGGAGTTCATCGAGGACGGGAGGATTACGCTCATCGCCTCCACGACCGAGAACCCCTACTTCTACGTCTACAACGCGCTTTTGAGCCGGAGCACGGTGTTTGAGTTCAAGCCCGTGTCCCCGGACGACATCCTGCCTGCGGTGAAGAGGGCGATGGACGCCGCCGCCAAGCTGGAGGGCATAGAGTACGACTGCGAGCCTGGTGTGGCGGAGCGCCTTGCCGCAAGCTGCGGCGGGGACGTCCGCAAGGCTGTAAACGGCGTGGAGCTGCTCTTCGCGGCCTCGCCCCGCCGCGACGGGCGCGTCACGCTCACTCTCGCGGACGCGGACGGAGCCACGGCGCTCAGCGCCATGCGCTACGACAGGGAGGGCGACGAGCACTACGACGCGCTCAGCGCCCTGATGAAGTCCCTGCGCGGCTCGGACCCGGACGCGGCATTGCACTATCTGGCAAGGCTGCTGGAGGCGGGCGACCTCATCGGCGCAATCCGCCGCCTGCTCTGCTCGGCGAGCGAGGACGTGGGCCTCGCGTATCCCCAGGCCGTCAGCATAGTCAAGGCCTGCTGCGACAACGCTTTGCAGCTCGGCCTGCCGGAGGCCAAGCTGCCCCTGGCCGAGGCCGCCATACTCCTCGCCACCGCGCCAAAGTCCAACAGCGTGGTCATGGGTATAGAGGCCGCTATGAGCGATGTGCGGCGCGGCAAGTACGGCCCGCCGCCGCGCGAGCTGCAGAACGTCCACGCAGACGGGGCGGGCTTCGAGCGAGAGCAAGGATACAAGTACCCTCACAATTACCCGCACCACTGGGTGGAACAGCAGTACCTGCCCGACGTGCTTGTGGGCACTCGCTACTACGAGTACGGCGACAACAAGAACGAGCAGGCCGCGTATAACTACTGGAAACGCATCAAGGGGGACGAGTGATGGATATACATGTCGGAGACACGCTGGTGATGAAGAAAACGCACCCCTGCGGCTCAAACCGCTGGGAGGTGCTGCGCATCGGCGCAGATTTCAAGCTCCGCTGCACCGGCTGCGGCCGTGAGGTAATGGGCCCGCGCAGTAAGTTCGAGCGCAACGTAAGGCAGATAGAGCGCCCCGGTACGGACGAGGCGCTGTCATAAAGTGAATTGTCAAACTAAGTGCAACAGGAGTAGAGCTCAAAATCCCATAGCTCCTGGGGAGAATGGAAGTCCAGAACTTTGCGAGGCCTGGCGTTTATCAACGCCAGGTTTCGTTTTAGCGTGGCGGGAGCGGCACAGTAAAGCAGACAGCGCAGCGACAATGACATTCTCCATGGTCTCTGCTCGTCTGTCCGGCATCTTCACGGCAATGTAAAAGCGCGTCTTGCGTTTTGCCAGGGTAGCGTAACAGGCCCTGCTCTTGCCCTGTCCGCTCACCACCGTATCCGCTTCCCAGTGGCCGGCTTCTTGGCCTCTTCAGCTCGCACGGTGTGCAGGCTATCTGTTCCGGCGACCAGGTCGCCCGCAGCATGTACTCAATCACTCCCTGTGAGCGGAAATCCCGCGATGGCAATAGGAACGGCGCAGCAGGTATTTCTTCTGGGCTGTGTGCGGGTAGTAGGTGGGGATGTCGTACATGTGGGTACAGTTGCGGCGGATCTCCCGCGACACCGTGCTGACGTTTCTGCCGATCAGCCGGGCAATTTCGCGGCAGCTACTGTTGCACTTGATAGTATAATTCACCCAAGGCATAAAAAGCACCCCCTTGGAAACAAGGGGGTGCTTTTTGCAGCTTGTCAGCCGATGCCACCGAGGGCGGCGCCCGCGATGAGCGCAACTATGCACAGCGGGACGTAGAGCCACTTGCCGACGGGGTAGAACCAGCCGCCGACGGGCTTCTTCGCGCCGAGATTGACGGCCTCGAGCGCGGTGCGCTTCTTCATGACGTAGAAGTACATGATTCCGGCGAGGCCCGCGCCGAGCGGGCAGATGTAGATGGACACCATGTCCATCCAGTCACTGGTCCAGGGCTGTATGAGCAGCGCCGCGGCAAGGCCGATTATGTGCACGATGATGACCGAGGGTACGCGGGAGAGCTTTGCCTTTTCCTGCAGGAAGGCCACCGGCGTCTCGTAGAGGTTGATAATGCTCGGCAATCCGGCGAAGAGCACGGCCACGAAGAAGAATATGCCGATGACGAGGCCGAAGCTGCCCATGCCGTTGAACACGCCCGGCAAGGATATGAACATCAGGCCGGGGCCGCCCTCGGAGACGGAGGCGCCCGTCGCGGCCATGGCCGGGATAATGACGAAGGTGGCGACGATGGCGCTGACCGTGTCCCAGAGCGCGACGTGGAAGGCGGAAGAGGGGATGGACACGTCGCGGTTCAGGTAGGAGCCGTAGATGACGGAGCCGTTGCCCGCGACCGACAGCGAGAAGAAGGCCTGCCCGAAGGCGTATATCCAGACTTCCCAGTTGGCGAGGCCCCTCGGGTCGAGGGTGAAGATGTACTTGTATCCGTCTATCGCGCCCGGCAGCGTGGCTATGTATACGGCCATGAAGATGAAGAGCACGAAGAGTATGGGTATCATAACCTTGCAGGCCTTCTCAATGCCGCCGGAGACGCCGAAAGCCATGATGAGCACGGAGACCGCAACGGCGATGATAATCCACCAGGCGTTGCCTATGCCGAATACGCCGCTGTCGAGCATGGTCCCGACAGCCTGGCCGAGGGTGTCCGTGGTTGGGGCGGTCTCGTTGAAGAGGCCGACGATGCTGTCCATGTCCTGGCCCATCGAAAAGAGCTCGCCCGTTATGCTCAGCTTGGTGTACTTGAATATCCAGCCCATGATGACGCTGTAGCCGATGGCCAGGCCCATAGCGCCGATGACCGGCAGCGCGCCTATGACCTCGCCGATGCGGCGCTTACCCCAGCGCTCCTCTGTGGCCTTGCCGAAGGAGCCCACCGGCCCCGCGCCGCCCCAGCGGCCGAGGGCGAACTCCTCCATGACGCCCGAGCAGCCGATGAGCACCACGAACAGCAGGTACGGCAGCAGGAAGGTGAGCCCGCCGTATTCGCTGACGAGATACGGGAAGCGCCAGATGTTTGCCATGCCCACGGCGGAGCCGATACAGGCTATAATGAAGCCGAATTTGCCCGAGAAGCCGTCGCTTCCCGGGACTTTTTCACTGGTTTTGCTCATATTTTTCCTCCTCTTTCACGGCAAAAACGCGGACGCGATGGCCCGGCGGCCTTCGCGTCCGCTTCGTGCGCGTGGTTTCCCTGATTTCCCCCGCTGGGTTTCGTCTTAGTTCAGGAAGTCCCTGAGCTTCTTGCTGCGGCTGGGATGGCGCAGCTTCCTGAGCGCCTTGGCCTCAATCTGACGGATACGCTCACGGGTGACGTTGAACTCCTTGCCGACCTCCTCGAGGGTGCGCGTGCGCCCGTCGAGTATGCCGAAGCGCAGCTCGAGCACCTTCTTCTCACGCGGGGTGAGAGTGTCGAGCACGCTCATGAGCTGCTCCTTGAGCAGGGAGAAGCTAGCGGCCTCGCTGGGCTCGCTGGCGTCCTCGTCGGGGATGAAGTCGCCGAGGTGGCTGTCCTCCTCTTCGCCGATGGGAGTCTCGAGGCTGACGGGCTCCTGGGCTATCTTGAGTATGTCCCTCACCTTGTCGACGGGCATGTTCATCTCGGCGGCAATCTCCTCGGCGCTGGGATCGTGGCCGAGCTCCTGAAGCAGCTGGCGGGAGACGCGGATGACCTTGTTGATAGTCTCAACCATGTGTACGGGGATGCGGATGGTCCTGGCCTGGTCGGCGATGGCGCGGGTTATGGCCTGGCGTATCCACCAGGTGGCGTAGGTCGAGAACTTGTAGCCCTTCGTGTAGTCGAACTTGTCCACGGCCTTGATGAGGCCGAGGTTGCCCTCCTGGATGAGGTCGAGGAAGAGCATGCCGCGTCCGACGTAGCGCTTGGCTATGGAGACGACCAGTCGCAGGTTGGCCTCGGCCATGCGGCGCTTGGCCTCCTCGTCGCCTTCCGCCATGCGGCGGGCGAGATCCGTCTCCTCGTCGGGGGTGAGCAGGGGCACTTTGCCTATCTCCTTGAGGTACATGCGCACCGGGTCGTCGGTGGAGAAGGTGTCGGCCAGCGCGTCGGTGTCGGCGGCAATCTCCTCGTCGGTGACCTCTTCAATCTCCTGCAGCTCCTCGAGCGCGGGCAGGTCGTCGTCGAGCGGGGGCAGGATGTCGTCCCCGGCGGTGTCTATGCCCAAATCCTCCAGCTTGTCGTAGAACTTGTCAAGCTCGTCGGGCTCCATCTTCAGATCGTCGAGGGTGTCCATGAGCTCCTTGCTGGTGAGCTTGCCTGCCTTTTTGCCCTTCTCGATGAGGGCGTTGAGCTTTTCCGCCTTGAGCTTGGCGGCGGCTTCGGGGTCGTCGGGCAGCGTGTTCTCGGGAGCTTCCGGCTTGGTGGAGGCCTTTTTGCGTGTGCGGGGCTTCTCCTGCGCGGGCTCACCTGCAAGCTTCACTTCCGTGACGGCCTGGTCTTTTTCTTTTATCTCTGGCATGCTCATCATCCTCCATAACCCTTGGTTTTCCTGAGCTCCTCGGCCAGCGCCCTCGGGTCTTTGACCGCGGCGCCGTCCTTTGAGGACTCTATCTTGTGTATGTAATCCGCCAGGGCTTTAGAGCCGTTGGCGACGGATACCGGTTCCTGTACGATGCCGGTGAAGAGGCTGACCTCGTCGGGGCTCAGATGCGCGCTGAGCGAGTTCGCGTCGCTCGGCAGGCCCTTTGAGAGCAGCTCCAGCATCGTCTCGTAAATGTGCCGCAGCTCCGGTGAGGAGAAGTCCTCCGGATTCGGCCCTGCGCCGTTTTTAAAGAGCTCCGGCGCCTCGCTCAGCAGGCTTATCACGCCCTTCTCGGCCGCGGCGCTCGCCGGGTTGTCGAAGCGTATCTGCACGCCCTGCGGCTGCTGCATGCGCTCCGGGCGGGTGTTTTCGCGCTCAAAGCGTTTGCGCTGCGCGCTTATCTTGCGCCTCCTGGCCTGCTTTACGCTGTCGCGCACCGCGTCCACCGGCACGGAGCACTGCGTGGCCACGCGCATGGCGTACACCTCGCGCGAGACGCTGTCCGGCAGCGTGGCGATTATCCCCGCAGCCTCGCGCAGGTAGCCGACCTTGCCGTCGTCCGTCTCCAGGTCAAAGCCTTCGGCGGCGCGCTGAAGGCGGTACTCCATGCCGTTCTCGCTGTCCTCGATGAGGGCGCGGAAGGCCTCGGCGCCCTTGGCCTTGATAAACTCGTCCGGGTCCTTTGCGCCTGGCACGGTGACCACCTTGACGCCCAGGCCCACGCGCTCGAGCATGGGTATCGCGCGCTGAGCGGCCTTCTTGCCTGCGGCGTCGGCGTCGTAACAGATGACCACCTGCTTGACGAAGCGGGAAATGAGCCCCGCCTGCTCGTTTGTCAGCGCCGTGCCCAGCGAGGCCACTGCGCTGTCGAAGCCGGCCTGGTGCAGCGAAACCACATCCACGTTGCCTTCAACGAGAATAATGTACCCGGCTTTAGACTTTTTAGCCAGGTTTAGACCAAAAAGATTGTGACTTTTGCTAAAAACAGGCGTGTCCGGGCTGTTCAGGTACTTGGGCTCGCCGTCGCCGAGCACGCGCCCGGAAAAGGCCACAACGTTGCCGCGCACGTCTATGACGGGGAACATCAGCCGCCCGCGGAAGGCGTCGTAGATGCCGCCGCGCTTGCCGTTCTTGGCCAGGCCGGCGTCCACCAGGTCACGCTCGGAGTATCCGCGGCTCTTCATTTCATGCGTCAGGCTCTCCCATGAGTCCGGCGCATAGCCGAGGCCGAAGTTCGTCGCCACCCGGCGGGATATCTGACGCTTGCGCATGTATTCCACGGCGCGCTCGCCCTCGCCGGTCGAGAGCTGGTCATAGAAGAACCTCGCCGCCTCGCGGTTGAGCTTGAGCAGCCGCTCGCGCCTGCCGCTGTCCCGGCTGCGGTTTTCCTCCGGTATAGCCATTCCGGCGCGGCGGGCCAGAAATTCAACGGCCTCCGGGAAGGAGAGGTGCTCAATGTCCATGATGAAGTTGAACACACTGCCCCCCTTGCCGCAGCCGAAGCAGTGGTAGATGTTCTTGCTGGGCGAGACGGAGAAGCTGGGCGTCTTTTCGCTGTGGAAGGGGCACAGACCGAAGAAATTCTGACCGGAGCGCTTGGTCAGCGCGACGTACTCGCCGATGACCTCCTCAATGGGGTTGCGCTCGGCCACCTCCTGAATGAAATCGTCTGAAAAAGGCAAGCTCCCACCTCCCTCAGCGGACCTGCCAGGAGCGCGGTACGAACAGGTCGTTGTAGACGTCTATGACGTACTTGTCCGTCATGCCGGACACATAGTCCGTCACCGCCCGCTCCAATCCGTCGGCCTCCGCAATGGCTCGGTACTCTTCAGGCATTGCGTCAGAATGGTTGACATAATAATTCCAAATCTTTAACAGGATATCTCCAACCTTGCTCTCTTCGCCTTTGGCAACCGGATTTTTGTAGACTTCTGAGTACATGAAGTCGGTAAAAACCTGCACCGCGTCCGTCATGTCGGATGACATAAGTATTACATCCTGGCCGCGGCTGGTCTCGATGACGTCGGTGACGATGGCGTTTATGCGGCGGCTTGTCCGCTCGCCGATGCGCTCACGGACTATGGCGGGCTCGTCGCCGGGAGAGAGGATGCCCGCCCGCTCGGCGTCGTCCAGGTCGTGGTTGATGTACGCTATCTTGTCGGAGAGACGCACGACGTCGGCCTCCAGGCTGCCGCGCGGACGGCCGGTGGTGTGGTTGAGTATACCGGTGCGCGTCTCATCACAGAGGTTGAGGCCGCGCCCGTCCTTTTCGAGCCTGTCCACCACGCGCAGGCTCTGCTCGTAGTGGCGGAAACCGCCGGGGAATATCTCGTTGAGCGCCCGCTCCCCCGCGTGGCCGAAGGGCGTGTGGCCCAGGTCGTGGCCCAGCGCGATGGCCTCGGTCAAATCCTCATTGAGCCGCAGCGCGCGGGATATGGTCCTGGCGACGCGCGCGACCTCGAGGGTGTGGGTCAGGCGGGTGCGGTAGTGGTCGCCCTCCGGCTGCAAAAAGACCTGGGTCTTGTGCTTGAGGCGCCGGAAGGCCTTGCAATGGGTGATGCGGTCCACGTCGCGCTGGAAGCAGGTGCGTATCTCGCACTCCGGCTCCGGACGCTGCCGTCCCTTGCTGTCGGCGGCACGCACGCCGCGCTCGCAGACCAGCGTCAGCTCGTCTTTTTCTCTCATTTCCCGCGGACTGGGCATGTGCATACCTCCTTTGCTGTTTACTTAATATGCCGCCGGCGCGCAAAATTCCTTCCCACAGGAAAAATTTTTTTGAAATCTGCCCTTACGAGCCAAATGCGCCGCGCAGGGCGGCGCATTTGCGTAGGCGGGGACAAAAAAGCACCGGCCGAAGGGCCGGTGCTCAGGCTTATGTTTTCTTACAGGGCTGCCTCGATGGCCTCGGCGACAGCGTCCTGGCCGTCGCACATGACCAGAAGCATGGTGCCGTCGTCAAGAGTCTTGAGGATGGCGTTCTGGGCGATGGTGAGCTGGTCGGGCAGGTAGCTGGTGAAGTTGCTCTCAATCTGATCAACATAGGCCTGGAGCGCGGTGGTTACAGCCTCTTCCTGGCCCTCGACGGGCTTGAACAGGCCGATGCAGTAGGCCTTTATGTTCATGAGAGAGATGCTCACGGCGTAGGCGTCGAACTGGTCGGGCGTCAGGCCGAGAATTTCCCAAGCCAGGGAACCCATATCCTCGTCCGTGGTGGCGATGGTGTTGTATTCGTTCTCCTCGTCGCTGCGGGCGGCGGTTATAGCCTCTTTATAGTGAGCGGCGAGCTCTTCTCCGGTCAGCGGGGCGGGGGTAGGCGTGGGCTGGGCCGCGGGGGTGCCGCAGGCGGCGAGCAGGCTCAGGCAGAGTACGGCGCCCAGTATGAGGCTGATGGTCTTTTTCATTTTTCATTCTCCTTGTCCAATGGTGGTGTCTTCTTTGCGGTGACGGCCGCGCGCTTTAGACTGTATGGGGGCGGAAAAGTTCCCGCATTAGAAAAATTTTTTCGAGCCTGTCCGGGGCGCGCGTACTTGACAAGCGGGCCACGGGGCGAGATAATGCAGCTATGAAAGAGATAGTGGTTAGAAAAAACGACGCAAACCAGCGGCTGGACCGCTTCGTGGGCAAGGCGGTGCCGCTCCTGCCCGAGAGCCTGCTGCAAAAGTATATCCGTTTGAAGCGGATAAAGCTCAACGGCAAGGGCGCAAAGCGGGACACGCGCCTGAATGAGGGCGACGTGCTCAGCCTGTATATAAACGACGAGTTCTTTGAGGCCCCCCGCGAGGACAATTCGTACCTGAAGGTCGGCGTGCCGAAGCTCGACATCGTCTATGAGGATGGGAATATAATATTGTGCGACAAGGCCCCGGGCGTACTCTGCCACAGCGCGGGCAAGTGGGACTACAACACGCTCATTGCCAACATCCAGGCCCATGCGTACCAGCGCGGCGATTGGCGGCCTCGTGAGGAGAACGCCTTCGCCCCGGCGCTGTGCAACCGCATAGACCGCAACACAGGCGGCATAGTCATAGCGGCCAAGAACGCCGAGGCGCTGCGCATAATGAACGAGAAGATAGCCTCGCGCGAGATAGAGAAGTACTACCTCTGCGTCGTCACGGGCAGGCCGAGGCCTGCCGAGGGCAAGCTGGAGGGCTTCCTGTTCAAGGACGCGGCAAAAAACCGCGTGTACGTCAGGAACAGGCCGGAGCCGGGCGCGCGCACGGCGGTGACTTATTATAAGACGCTTGCCAGCCGGAACGGCCTCTCGCTGGTCGAGTGCAGTCTCGGCACCGGGCGCACCCATCAGATACGCGCGCAGATGGCCGCGGCGGGTACGCCGCTGCTCGGCGACGGCAAGTACGGCGACGGCAGGCGCAACCGCGCCAGAGGCGAGGAAGAGGGGCAGCTGCTCTACTCGTACCGCATAGACTTCGACTTCCGGAGCGACGCCGGAGAGTTAAATTATCTCAAAGGCGCCAGCTTTAAGGTGCAAAAAGTGGGCTTTGTAGATAAATATTTTCCCGGGCAAATTTTTTGATTGACAAAGCCGCTCAATGTATGTATTATTCAGTTGTAATCTGTCAGAGAGCCCCCTCTCAGGCGGCAGGGTTATTATGTGTTAGGAGCCGTAATCATCCGTGCCGTCTGAGAGGGGGCTTTCCCGATATTTGATATTTTAATATCCTGAGAGACAGATTTACTAAATGAAAACTCAAGGCGGCCGTTCCGAGGGCGGTAGCGAGCGGATGGGCGAGCGGATTTTTCGTCAGGCAAAATGAAAAGCGCAGGGAATACTTTGTGTATTTCCGAGCATTTTCATGAAGCATGGCGGAAAAGATGCCGCCCAGCCGCCGCGCCCCGCCCTCGGAGCGGACGCCCACCAAGAAAAGGGGGAGGATAATGTCCAAAGAGCTCATACGGCTGGTAAATTGCCGGATGGATTTTGACGGCGAGACCGTCCTCGATTCGATTAACATTTATTTCAACGACAGTGAATTCCTCACACTGCTGGGCCCCTCCGGCTGCGGCAAGACGACCACTTTGCGTATCATCGGCGGCTTTTTACAGCCGACAAGCGGCGACGTGTTCTTCGACGGTGTGAGGATTAATGATGTTCCGCCCCACAAGCGCAGGGTAAACACGGTGTTCCAGAAGTACGCGCTTTTCCCGCACCTGAACGTGTACGAGAACATCGCTTTCGGCCTGCGCATAGCCAAAGTACCTGCCAAGGAGATAGACGAGCGCGTCACGGAAATGCTCGAGATAGTCTCACTCAAGGGCTTTGAGAAGCGCAAACCCGACCAGCTCTCCGGCGGCCAGCAGCAGCGCGTGGCCATCGCCCGCGCGCTCGTGAACCGGCCAAAGGTGCTTCTGCTCGACGAGCCGCTGGGCGCGCTGGACCTGCGCCTGCGCAAGGATATGCAGAACGAGCTCAAGCGCATACAGCAGCAGCTGGGCATCACTTTTATATATGTAACGCACGACCAGGAGGAGGCGCTCGCCATGAGCGACACCGTGGTCGTCATGGACAAGGGCCGCATACAGCAGATAGGTACGCCCGAGGACATATACAACGAGCCGAAGAACGCCTTCGTCGCGGACTTTATCGGCGAGAGCAACATCCTCGACGGCATCATGCGCTCCGACTATGTGGTCGAGTTCTTCGGGCGCAAGTTCCGCTGCCTGGACAAGGGCTTCGCCCCCGACGAGCCGGTTGACGTAGTCATCCGCCCCGAGGACGTGGACATCGTCCCCGCCGACAGCGGCCACCTCTGCGGCACCGTCACCAGCGTGACCTTCAAGGGCGTCCACTACGACACTATCGTCGACTTCAGGGGCTTCAAGTGGCTCATCCAGACCACGGAGCTGCATCAGCCCGGCGAGTACATAGGCATCAAGCTCACTCCTGACGACATACACGTCATGAAGAAGAGCGAGTACTCCGGCATGTTCGGCGACTACAGCTCCTACAGCGCGGAGTACGACGAAATAAACGACCCCGACGCGGTCATCGGAGGGGAGGAGACGGTCGAGGAGGCGCTGAACAATGAAGAGTAAGTTCCTCGCCGGCCCCTACATCGCCTGGATGGCCATCTTCACCGTGGTGCCGCTGGTCATGGTGGCCTACTTTGCCTTCACGACGAACAACGGCAGCTTCACGCTGGAGAACTTCGCCAACGCTTCGGAATACCTGCCCATCTTCCTGCGCAGCATCTGGTACGCGCTCCTCGCCTGTATCATCTGCCTCATCGTGGGATATCCCGTGGCCTACGTCATTGCCCGCTCCACGTCAAATGTGCAGCGCGTGCTTTACCTGCTTGTGACTCTGCCCATGTGCATGAGCTTTCTGCTGCGCACCCTCGCGCTCGTCTCCCTTGTGCGCGACACGGGCATAATAAACAACTTCCTCGGCATCTTCGGCATTGGCCCGCTTCCGCTCATACGAAACGCCGGGAGCGTCATCATGGGCATGGTGTACAACTACCTGCCGTACATGATAATGCCGCTGTACACCGTCATCGTGAAGCTCGACCCGCGTCTCATCGAGGCCGCACAGGACCTGGGCTGCGACAACGTACAGACCTTCCGCCGCGTCATACTGCCGCTGAGCGTGCCCGGTATCGTCTCCGGCATCACGATGGTGTTCGTCCCCGCGGTGAGCACCTTCTACATCTCACAGAAGCTAGGCTCCACGGACAACATGATGGTCGGCGACATTATCGAGCGCCAGTTCAAGGGCTCGTATAACCAGAACCTCGGCGCGGCCATGAGCCTTATACTTATGATACTCGTGTTCATCTCCATCGGCCTCATGAACCGCTTCACGGGAGACGACGAGGAGGTGAGCACCATATGAAACGCGCCGGTAAGATATGGACGGCCATTGTGCTCCTGTTCCTCTACGCGCCCATGATAGTGCTCTTCGTCGGCTCTTTCAACGATGGGCGCGACTTGAGTGAGTTCGAGGGCTTCACACTCGACAATTACATTGACTTCTTCGAGGACAGCGACTCGCTGAGGCTGCTGGCAAACTCGCTCATCCTAGCCGTCACCAGTTCCGCCATAGCGACCGTGCTCGGCACTATGGCCTCGCTCGGCATACAGGCCATGCGCGGGAAAATACGCAAGCTCGTCATGACGCTGACAAACATACCGCTCGTGAACCCGGAGATAGTAACCGGTATCAGCCTCTCGCTGCTCTTCGTATTCATAGGGCGCAATATGCTGAACACGGAGAACATACTGGGCTTCGGTACGCTGCTCATAGCGCACGTTACGTTCTGCCTGCCGTATGTCATACTGTCCGTCATGCCCAAGCTGCGCCAGACGGACTCTTCGCTCATGGACGCGGCGCTCGACCTCGGCTGCACGCCGCTGCAGGGCTTCTTCAAGGTACTGCTGCCGCAGCTCCTGCCCGGCATAATTTCCGGCGCCATCATGTCCTTCACCATGAGCCTTGACGACTTCGTCATAAGCTACTTCACTTACTCGTCCGACTTCTCGACGCTGCCCGTCGAGATATACGCCATCGTGCGCAAGCCGGTACCGCCGATGTACTACGCCATGTTTACGCTGATGTTCTTCCTGATTCTCATCGTCATGATAGGTATGAACATAGTCCAGGCGAGGGACGAGAAAAAGCAGCGGCAACGCGTCAAAAGCGCGTAAATATAAGCCAAAAATAAAAGCAGAAACAGTATAGACCGAATCCGCCGGATTCGGCCTAAAAAAGAAAGGGGACAAAAAAGTTGAAAAAAAAGGTTGTATCCATTGTACTTGTATTTGCCCTGGCGTTCTCCCTGGCGGCTTTCTCCGGCTGCGGGAGCAGCGACCAGGTGACCCTCCACGTCTACAACTGGGGTGTCAATATCGCAGACGGAACCGACGACTACATCGATGTCATAGAGCTCTTTGAAGAGGCCTATCCCGACATCGACGTCGTCTACGACACCTACGAGACCAACGAGGCCCTCTACACCCGCCTGTCCGGCGGCGGCGTCAGCTACGATGTCATCATCCCCAGCGACTACATGATAGCCCGCATGATACGCGAGGACATGCTCCTGCCCCTCGACTTTGAGAACATACCCAACTACGAGCTGGTGGACGACACCTTTAAAAACCAGGCCTACGACCCAGACAACATGTATTCCGTCCCCTACACCTGGGGCACCGTGGGCATCATCTACAACACCAAGTACGTCGACGAGGCCGACATCGGCGGCTGGGACCTGCTCTGGAACGAGAAGTACGCCGACCGCATCGTCATGATTGACAACTCCCGCGACGCCTTCGCCATCGCCGAGGCCATGCTGGGCTACAGCCTGAACACCGAGGACCCCGACGAGCTCCAGGCCGCTGCGGAATTGCTCGCCGAGCAGACCGCCGTCGTCCAGTCCTACTCTATGGACGACATGTACAACGTCATGGAGAACGAGGAGGCCTGGATAGCCCCGTACTACGCGGGCGACGCCATGCTTATGATGGACGAAAACCCCGACCTCGCCTTCTACCTGCCGGAGGACCAGACCTTCAACGTCTTTATAGACGCAATGTGCATCCCCTCCTGTGCCGAGCACAAGGAGGAGGCGGAGCTCTTCATCAACTTCCTTACCAGTCCGGAGATAAGCGGCGGCAACATGGACTACATCGGCTACGGTACGCCCGTTTCCGCAGCCAAGGAGTACATGGACCCCGAGATGGCCAACAACCCCGTCGCCTATCCCGATGACGCGACCCTGGAGCGCGGCGAGGCCTTCGTGGCCCTGAGCGACGAGGCTCAGCAGCTCATGGACAACCTCTTCAATGAGGTCAAGGCAGGACTTGCCGCCTGAGACTGCAATATAAAGAACAAGGCCCGCCGGCGTCCGCCGGCGGGCCGGCATATGCCGATTTCAAGGCAAAATCAGTGTTGACATTGGCGGATATATCATTTATAATACCAAGGCTAGGCTATGGGCAGGGAGGCGGATTATGAAGCTCGATTTGCGGGAGATACTCGACACCCCGGGTGCGAGGCTGCCCTTTGAGCAGGAGCTTTCCGCCGACAGGCTCGGTTTCGACTCCATCGAGGAGTATTTGGAGCCCGTCGCGGCCCGCGGCGAGATTGTCAACACCGCCGGGGTCCTCACCGCCAGGGGCGAGATAAGCGCGCGCATGAGGTGCGTCTGCGACCGCTGCGGAAGGGAGTTCGAGCTCACGCGCCGCGTCGAGGTGGACACGCCCATCGTCCCGGAGTCGGAGTGCTCGGACGGCGAGGGCGACTACGAGAGCGAGGCCTATCCGATGGAAGGCGACTGGCTGGATATCGACGACCTGCTGGAGACCGAGTTCATCCTGGATATGCCTACCAAGTTCCTCTGCCGCGAGGATTGCAAGGGCGTCTGCCCTAAGTGCGGCAAGAATCTCAACGACGGCGAGTGTGATTGCCGCCCGGATGTCGATCCAAGGTTTGCTGCTTTGGCGCAGCTTTTGGATAAATAAACTCACTATCAAGCTGCACACGACAGCTGACCATAGGAGGTGTAACACATGGCAGTCCCGAAAAGTAAGGTGTCCCGCCAGAGGCGTGACAAGAGGCGCTCTTCCGTCTGGAAGCTGAACGCGCCCCACATCGTGAAGTGCCCCAACTGCGGCGCTTACCATCTGCCCCACCGCGCCTGCAAGGCCTGCGGCCAGTACAACGGTCGTGTGGTTCTCAAGGTTGAGGAGAGCAACTGACAAAGCATGAGGAGGGAAGGCGTCACGCCTTCCCTCCTTTTGCTAAGGCCGGCCGAAATGCCGAAGGCATTTCGTGCCGATACGCCCCGCGCGTCAGCGAGCGAGCCGAGGTGAAGCCCGGGAAAAGTGGATTGGATAACGGTGCGGCGTCCCGTGAAAGACGACTGCAAACGCCCGTCCGGGGAATGGCCCGGGGCGGGAATTTCACTGCTTATATATTTGGAGGCAATATGCTCAACACCGTCACAAATGTGGATAATTGGAGCCCGGTCAGGCGGCATGTCCATGCCGGGGACGTGCTTGTGTCCATAAACGGCCACGAGATTGAGGACGTCCTCGACTACCGCTTCTGGTCATATGAGGAACGGCTGACGCTTGTGATACGCCGCCCGGACGGCAGCGAGCACGAGGTGAAGGTCAAGAAGGACGCGGGGGAGGATCTGGGCCTCGACTTCGACGAATATCTCATGGACAAGCCCTGGGGCTGTTCGAACCGCTGCCTCTTCTGCTTTGTCGACCAGCTGCCGCGCGGCATGCGCCGCAGCCTGTATTTCAAGGACGATGATGCGCGGCTGAGCTTCCTCACGGGCAGCTATATCACGCTGACCAACCTCTCCGAGCGCGAGTTCGAGCGCATATGCGCCCTGCGTATCAGCCCCATAAACGTCTCCGTCCACGCGACGAACCCCGCCGTGCGTGAGAAGCTCATGGGCAACCCCAAGGCGGCGGACATCATGACGCCGCTCAGGAGGCTCGCCGGGGCTGGAATAACAATGAACTGCCAGGTGGTCTGCTGCCCCGGCATAAACGACGGCGAGGAGCTCAGCCGCACGATGCGGGAGCTCTCGGAGCTCTACCCTGGCGTGTACAGCGTGTCCATCGTCCCTGTCGGGCTCACAAAGCACCGCGAGAACCTGCCCAAGCTCACGCCCTTTGACGCCTCCGGCGCCGCTGAGACGATTGACCGCGTCGAGAGCTTTGCCGCCGAGTGCCTTGAAAGGTACGGAAGCCGCATCTTCTGGTGCTCGGACGAGTTCTACCTCAAGGCGGGACGAGACGTGCCGGGCGACGAATACTACGAGGAGTACAGCCAGCTGGAAAACGGCGTCGGCCTCATGACGCTGCTCGAGACGGAGTTTGCCGCCGCCCTGGACGCAGCGGAGGCGGACGAGGGTACAGGCGAACCCTTCGCCATAGCCACCGGCGTGGCCGCGGCCCCGTTATTAGAAAAACTTTTACAGACAGGACACAAAAAGTGTGATAAGATAAACGGAAGGGTATATGCTGTGGTCAACGACTTTTTCGGCCACACTATAGACGTCGCCGGGCTCATAACAGGCCGGGACCTCATCGCCCAGCTCAAAGGGCGGGAGCTCGGCGCGAGGCTGCTCATTCCGAGCAAAATGCTTCGCCACGGCGAGGGCGTTTTTCTCGACGATGTGACGCTCGAGCAGGCGCAGGAGGCCCTCGGCGTCCCGGTCGTGCCGATTGGCTCGAGCGGCGACGAGCTGCTTGAAGCCATGCTCGGCTATTGACGCGCGGAGTTTAGGCTCCGCATCCCGCAGGTTCTGCCATTCATTCAGATAGAAATTTACCGGAGGTGGACACAGATGTCCAGACCCCTTGTAGCCATAGTAGGGCGCCCCAACGTGGGGAAATCCATGCTCTTCAACCGCCTGGCCGGGCGCAGGCTCTCCATAGTGGAGGACACGCCGGGCGTCACCCGCGACAGGCTCTACGCCGAGTGCGAGTGGAACGGGCGCAAATTCGACATCGTCGACACCGGCGGCATAGAGCCGACGGCCGACAGCGAGATACTCATGTTCATGCGCGAGCAGGCGCAGATAGCCATAGACGCGGCGGACGTCATCGTCCTGGTCACGGAGATAGGCACCGGCGTCACCGCTGCGGACAAGACCGTGGCCGACATGCTCAAGCGCTCGGGAAAGCCCGTTATCCTCGTCGTGAACAAGATGGACTCCACCGGCGACGTGGACCCGGGCTTCTACGAATTCTATTCCCTCGGCCTCGGCGACCCCATCGCCGTCTCATCCGTGCATGGCCACGGCACCGGCGACCTGCTGGACGAGTGCGTGGCGCACTTCCCGCCGGAGAGCGCCTTTGAGGAGGACGACGAGCGCATCCGTGTCGCCGTAATAGGCAAGCCCAACGTGGGCAAGAGCTCACTCATAAACCTCATCCTGGGCGAGAAGCGCGTCATAGTCTCCAACGTGGCGGGTACTACGCGCGACGCCGTGGATACTGCTTTCGAGAACAAGTACGGCAAATATGTGTTTATAGATACTGCGGGCATACGCCGCCGCAGCAAGGTCGACGACAGGATAGAGAAGTTTTCTGTCATGCGAGCGAAATTGGCTATTGACAGGGCCGACGTGTGTCTTATAATGATAGACGCGCGGGAGGGCGTGACCGAGCAGGACACCAAGATTGCCGGGCTTGCGCACGAGGCCGGAAAGGCCAGCGTCATCGTTGTCAACAAGTGGGACCTCGTCGAAAAGGACGGCAAGACCATGGACAAGATGCGCAAGGACGTGCTGCGCGACCTGGCCTTTATGAGCTATGCCCCCGTGCTCTTCATATCCGCCCTGACCGGGCAGAGGACGGAGCGCATCTTCGAGCTCGTCAACTACGTCAATGAGCAGAGCGCCACGCGCATCACCACAGGAATGCTCAACGACGTGCTGGCCGACGCCCAGATGAGGCAGCAGCCGCCCACGGACAAGGGCCGCCGCCTCAAGATTTACTACATGACGCAGACCGGCGTCCGTCCGCCCAACTTCGTCATATTCTGCAACAGCCGCGAGCTGTTCCACTTCTCGTACCAGCGTTATATCGAAAACCAGATTCGCGCGGCGTTCGGCCTGGAGGGTACGCCGGTGCGTATCGTGATCCGGCAGAAGGGAGATAAGGAGTAAGGATGCTCATCACGCTCATGCTTGCGTTGACCGCGATTATAGGCTACCTCATGGGCAGCGTCAACGGCTCCATAATCATCTCCAAATACCTGTTCGGCAGCGACGTGCGCCGGCAGGGCAGCGGCAACGCCGGACTCACCAACTTCTACCGCACCTACGGCATAAGCGGCATCGTGGGTGTGATAGCCATAGACGTGCTCAAGGGCGTCATCGGTACGCTCATCGGCGGGCTGCTGCTGTCTTTCGCCGCGCCCGACGGCTTCGAGGCCGAATTCACATCCGTCGGGCGGCTCGTCGCGACATTCTGCCTCATCCTGGGACACGTTTTCCCGATATTCTACGGGTTTAAGGGCGGAAAGGGCATACTAACCGGCGTGTCCTGCGTTTTCGTGGTGGATTACCACGCCGCAATAATAGCCCTTGTGATATTCGCCGTGCTGGTTGCCGCGACGCGCTATGTCTCGCTGGGCAGCGTGCTGAGCACCATAAGCGTGCCGATTACGCTCCTGGCCAACGGCTTTTCCGGGCTGTGCCTGACCCTCGCCTGCATCAGCGTGGCGCTTATCGTCATAAAGCACTCCGGGAATATCTCGCGGCTCATCCACCACAAGGAGCCCAAGATAGTATTCAAAAAGGATTTGAGCCACAAGCTGGACAACGATACATTTTAGAGAGGGATAATCATGCTCGAACTCAAGAACATATCCTACGCCGCCGAGGATGAGAGCGGCACCAAGGAGATACTCAACGACATAAACCTCACGATAAGCGAGCGCTTCGTGGCCGTCACCGGGCCCAACGGAGGCGGCAAGAGCACGCTCGCCCGCGTCATCGCAGGCATAATCAAGCCCACAAGCGGCCGCATTTATTTTGACGGCGAGGACATAACGGAGCTCGGCATCACCGAGCGCGCCAAGGCGGGCATCAGCTTCGCCTTCCAGCAGCCCGTGCGCTTCAAGGGCATCCGCGTCTACGACCTGCTGCAGCTGGCGGCGGGAAAGAAGATTACCATCAGCGAGGCCTGCGATTACCTCAGCCGCGTCGGCATGTGCGCGCGCGACTACATCCACCGCGAGGTGAACGCCAGCCTCTCCGGCGGAGAGCTCAAGCGCATAGAGATTGCGACCATACTCGCCCGCGGCACCAAGCTCTCTATCTTCGACGAGCCCGAGGCGGGCATAGACCTCTGGAGCTTCTCAAACCTCATAAGCGTGTTCGAGAAGATGTATGAGGAGATTAACGGCAGTATACTCATCATCTCCCATCAGGAGCGCATACTCGAGATAGCCGACAAGATAGTCGTCATAGCGGGCGGACGCATAACCGAGCAGGGACCCAAGGACGAGCTGCTGCCCAAGCTCATAGGCGGCGGCACCTGCGGGCGCCTGACCACAGTTTGACCGCATAAGGAGGGATAACCATGGCATTGGATGCGATACAGAAGGCCCTTCTGGCCGAGATAGCGGATTTGCACGGCGTGCCTGAGGGCGCGTACAACATACGCTCCGACGGAGAGCTCGCCGGGCGCAACACCACCGCGAACATAGACATAGTCTCTAAGACCGACAAGCCCGGCATAGACATCTACATCAAGCCCGGCACCAAGAACGAGAGCATGCACATACCCGTCATCATCGAGCAGAGCGGCCTCAAGGACCTGGTCTACAACGACTTCCATATCGGCGAGGACTGCGACGTCACGATAATCGCGGGCTGCGGCATATCCAACTGCGGCAGCCAGGACAGCCAGCACGACGGCATACACACCTTCTACGTCGGCAAGAACAGCAAGCTCAAGTACATCGAGAAGCACTACGCCGAGGGCGACGGCTCCGGCGAGCGCATAATGAACCCCACGACGATAATCAACCTCGAAGAGGGCGCGTACATGGAGATGGACACCACCCAGATTAAGGGCGTTGACTCCACAAAGCGCATTACCGAGGCCAAGCTGGCCGACGGCGCGACCCTCGTCGTGGCCGAGAAGCTGATGACCCACGGCAAGCAGACCAGCGAGACCGACTTCACCATAGACCTCGACGGCGAGGACTCCAGCGCCAACGTCGTCTCGCGCGGCGTCGCGCGCGACCACTCCCGCCAGGTGCTGTACATGAAGATAAACGGCAACTCCAAGTGCTATGGGCACAGCGAGTGCGACAGCATCGTGATGGACAACGGCTATGTGCAGGCCATCCCCGAGATTACCGCAAACAGCGTAGAGGCCAGCCTCGTCCACGAGGCCGCCATCGGCAAGATAGCGGGCGACCAGATAGTCAAGCTCATGACCCTCGGCCTCACCGAGGAGCAGGCGGAAGAGCAGATTGTGGCCGGCTTCCTCAAGTGATATAAAGCAAAAAGCACCCCGATGGGGTGCTTTTTCTATAAAAGGCAGCTCCGTCTGAGACGGAACTGCCTGAAATTTTGCATCGCGGAAGATGTCCGCAAGCGCAGAAACCGCAAGCTCACTCGCGGTTGCGGTAATCGTCCATCATGGTGGAGAAGAGCTCCTTCGTCGTGGGCGGCGTGTAGCTTATAGCGTTGGCCCCGGCGTCTATGGTGCGCTTTATGCTGTCCTCCTGCCCGCCGCCGGTGGCGATGATGGGCACGTCGGGGAAGTCGCGGCGGATTGCGCGCACGACGTCAGGGGTGCGGGCTGCGGCAGAGACGTTCAGGATGCTGGCCCCGGCCTCAAGCCTTGCGCCGATGTCGGTCTTTTCACTGACTACGGTCACGACCAGGGGAATGTCTATGTAGTTGGAAATGCGCTGTACGTCCTCATTGCCTATGGGCGCGTTCACGACTACGCCCATGGCGCCCTCGGTCTCCGCGTCCCAGGCCAGCTGCAGGGTGCGTATGCCCTGGGTGGTGCCTCCGCCGACGCCGCAGAACACGGGCAGGGAGGAGTAGCGCAGCACGGAGGAGGATATGGTCGGCTGCGGCGTAAAGGGATAGACCGCCAGCACGGCGTCGGCGTTGCAGTTGCGTATGATGGCTATGTCCGTCGTGAACACCAGGGACTTTATCCTGTGGCCGTTTATGACTATGCCGCTCGCGTCCCGCACGACGCTGGGGACACGAAGTATGTGATGGCGCAGCTTGCTGCTGATCATGGGTATATTTTTGGTGACAGGCTTTTCGTTCGTGCTGACGTAAATCTTTTCTTCGAGCATGGTGTTCCTCCGTCTGATATGTGTATGTTTGTAGACAATTATAACACACGATGCTGTTTCAGAAAAGCAACAAAGTGTTAAAACTCGCCCAAATATTCCAGTTTCAGCCCCAAAACCCGCAGAACGCTCTCATCTATGCGGGCTTCGCTGAGCTCGCCGTTTTCCACGGCCTGAGTTATTGCCGCGACGGCGCCGGGGATGTCGCTCACGCCCAGCAGGATGTCGACGCCGGCTTCAAGCGCCAGGACGCAGCGCTCGCCCTCGCTCCAGGCGGAGAGCGCGCCCATCTCGAGCCCGTCGGTGATGACCAGGCCGTCCCAGCCGAGCTGCTCGCGCAGCAGGCCGGTCACGACTTCGCGGGAGAGGCTGGCCGGGTGCTCGGGGTCTATGGCCGTCATCGTGATGTGGCCCACCATGACCATGTCGGCTCCCGCTTCCATGCCGGAAATGAATGGCTTCAGCTCGCCGTCCATCAGCTCGTCGACGGTTTTGTCCACCGTGGCAGCGCCGGAGTGCGTGTCCGTATCCGTGTCGCCGTGGCCAGGGAAGTGCTTGAGTGAGCAGATGACGCCCGCGTCGTGGAAGCCCTGCACAGCGGCAGCCACGAGCTCCGAGGCCTGGTCGAAGTCGTCTGAATAGGCCCGGTCGCCTATGACCGTGTTGTTGGGGTTTGTCCAGACGTCGGCCACGGGCGCGAAGTCCGTGTTGAAGTGCAGCGCGCGCATGTCGGAGCCGATGGTGCAGGCGTTGTCATGCGCAACCCCGGCGCCCTGGTCCTTGTAGCTGTACATGGGGTCGAGCCAGGTCGTGCCCAGCTTGTACATCAGCCGGGCAACGTTGCCGCCCTCCTCGTCGGCGGATATGAAGAGCGGTATCTTGCTCATGCTCTGCGCGGAGTCTATCATGGAGACGGTCTGCTCGCGCGTGACGAGGTTGTCGAGCGAGTATATGAAGCCGCCGACGGGATAGCTCTCAAGCGCGGCGCGCGTGGTCTCGCCCGCGACAGTGACGGGGGAGACGCCGGTCAGGGCTTCGGGGCGGACTATCATGAGCTGGCATATCTTCTCCGTGAGGCTCATGCCGGAGAGAATTACCTCGGCGCGGCTCGGGGTTGGCTCCGGCGTCGGTTCCGGAGTGGGGGACGGCGTGGGCTCCGGGGAGGCGCTGACGGCTCCGGGAGTGGGCAGGTCCTGCACGGAGGGAGCGCCGCAGGCGGCGAGCAGGAGCGCTAGCACAAGTGTGAGAGATAAGGCTGTTCTCTTCATTGGTGTTGACCCTTTCGCTAATTTGTGGTATCATATCAGGTCGGAGACAAGGGACTCCGAGCAATTATAACACATGTGATTTTGTAAAGGAAGCGCAAAAACTATGGCTAAAATAGACATCTTTTCGGGTTTCCTGGGGGCGGGCAAGACCACCCTTATAAAGAAACTCATATCCGAAGCCTACGCGGGCGAGAAGCTTGTGCTCATAGAAAACGAGTTCGGTGAGATAAGCGTCGACGGCGGCTTCCTGGCCGATGCGGGAGTGGAGATTACCGAGATGAGCTCCGGCTGCATCTGCTGCTCCCTCGTCGGCGACTTCGCCGAGGCACTCAAGAAGGTGAAGGAGCAGTTCTCTCCCGACCGCATACTTATCGAGCCCAGCGGCGTCGGCAAGCTCAGCGACGTCATCCGCGCTGTACAAGACGTCGGCGACCCCGATTTGGTTCCCGGCAGCTTCACAACCGTGGTGGACGCGACGCGCGCCAAGATGTATATGAAGAACTTCGGCGAGTTCTGGTGCAACCAGGTCGAGAACGCCGGAACCATCGTGCTCAGCCGCACCAAGGGCATGAGCGAGAGCAAGCTCGCAGCCTGCGTGGACATGCTGCGCGAGCACAACCAGAGTGCCGTCATCGTCACTACGCCCTGGGACGAGCTGGACGGCAAGCAGCTCCGCGCCGCGATGGAGCGTGAGGACACTCTTGCCGCTGAGCTCGAACGCCTGGCGGCCGAGGTCGACGACGGCGAGGACGAGTGCTGCTGCGGCCACGGTCACGAGCACCATCACGACCACGACGAGCACTGCGAGCACCACCACGAGCATGAGCACGGCGAGTGCTGCCACCATGACCATGACCACGAGCATGACCATGACCACGAGCACGAGGGCCACGGGCATCACCATCACCACCACGGCCACGACGCCGACGAGGTGTTCTCCAGCTGGGGCGTCGAGACGGCAAGACAGTTTACCGAGGAGGAGATTGACGCCGCGCTCCGTGCGCTCGACAGCCTCACATACGGCCAGGTAGTGCGCGCGAAGGGCTATGTCCCCGCCGACGGCGGCTGGCTCTACTTCGACTATGTCCCCGGTGAGCGCAACCTGCGCCGCGGCGAGGCCGCCGTCACCGGCCGCATCTGCGTCATAGGCGCCCACCTCGACGAAGAAGGCCTGAAGGAGCTGTTTGACCTTGCCTGATAACCAGATTCCCGTTTACCTTTTCACCGGTTTCCTCGAGGCAGGAAAGACCAGGTTCATACAGGAGACGCTGGAGGACAAGCGTTTCAACAAGGGCGAGCCCACGCTGCTGCTTGTCTGCGAGGAGGGCATAGAGGAGTACGAGCCCGAGGAGTTTTCCGGCCACCGCGTGAAGCTCAAGGCCGTTGAGGACGAGAGCGATTTGACGCCCGAGAACCTGACCCAGTGGCTGGCCCAGGCCCAGGCGGAGCGCGTCCTCGTGGAGTACAACGGCATGTGGATGCTCGACAGCCTCTACGGAGCGCTGCCCGAGGGCTGGCTCGTGGCGCAGGAGTTCATGTTTGCCGACGCGAACACCTTCCTCAACTACAACGCCAACATGCGCCAGCTCACCTACGACAAGCTCAAGAGCGCGGAGCTGGTGGTGTTCAACCGCTTCAAGCCCGAAATGGACAAGATGGACTTCCACAAGATTGTCCGCGCCGCATCCCGCCGCGCAGACATTGCCTACGAGGCCGCCGACGGCAGCGTAGTCTACGACGACATCGAGGACCCGCTGCCCTTCGACATCGACGCGCCCGTAATAGAGATAGCCGACCGCGACTACGCTATCTGGTATCGAGACGTGAGCGAGGAGCCCAAGAAGTACGCGGGCAAGACCGTGCGCGTCAAGTGCCGCTGCGTCAAGCGGCGCGGCATCCAGGCGGGCTGGGAAATAGCGGGCAGGCACGTAATGACCTGCTGCGAGGCGGACATCGCCTTCACGGCCTTCATCTGCGACTTCCGCACGGTGCCAGATATGCCGGACGACGGCTGGTTTATCGTCACGGCAAAGATGGACTACAAGTTCAACCGCGCCTACGGCCGCAAGGGGCCGGTGCTCACCGCCGAGAGCGCGGAGCCCTGCGAGGCCCCGGACCCGAGCGTCGCCACATTTTTCTGATATAGTATGCCCCGGGCGGAAGCGCCCGGGGCGTTTCATTGCGCCTGGCCGCCGTTGAGCTCGACCATGTCGTAGCCGGGGCCGGACTGCTCCGCGCAGCCGCCCAGGCCCAGCAGCATCAGGGCCAGGAAAAGCGCTGCAAGCCTTTTCATGCAATCAGCTCCTTGCGCCTATGAGACGATTGCGGCGCGCCAAGGTTCCAAAATACAAACCCCCGCCGTCTCGACGGGGGTCGTGCTTTCAGCCTTTGAGCACCCGGGCGAGCTCGGCTACGTCGGCCAGGACGTATCTGGGCTGCGTCTCGCTGCCGCGCAGCATGTCGGGGAGCGTCTCGCCGCTGAGTACCAGCACGCTGACCGCGCCGGCGTTCACGGCGACGGCAATGTCGGTATAAAGCCGGTCGCCCACGCAGCAGATGCGCTCGTTGGGCACATTGCGCATCTCCGATATTATGTCAACCATTGCCCGGTTGGGCTTGCCGATGAAGTGCGGCTTTACACCGCTTGCGGCGGTGAGTAGGGCGCAGATGCTGCCGCAGTCGGGCAGCACTTCTCCGGCGGGCATGGGGCAGACCCAGTCGGGGTTCGCGGCTATAAAGGCCGCGCCCCGGCGCAGGAAGTGGACGGCGCGGTCGAGCTTTTCATAGGTCAAAGTGGTGTCAAATCCGGCGCAAACCACTGTTGCATCGTCATTTTGCGTGAGTTCCACGCCGTAGCTGATGAGCTCGCGCTCAAAGGCGGGCGTGCCTAGGACATACACCCGTTCGCCTGGGTGGCGGGTCTTGAGGTACATGCCGGTGGCCATGCCGGAGGTGAATACGTTCTCGCGCTCGCAGGGGAAGCCCAGCTTCCTGAGACGAGTTATGTAATCCTCTCCGGCGCGGGAAGAGTTGTTCGTCAGATAGATGTAGTCGCGGCCGGTGGCCTCGAGCGTGCGGATGAAGTCGACGGCGCCGGGAAAGACCTCGTCGCCGAGATAGAGTGTGCCATCCATGTCCAGCAGGAACAGGGAGCATTCTCGCAGAGCATCGTAGTTCATTCTTTGTCCTCCAAGTCTTGTGGCAGCAGTGTCATGAGCTCGTCGCGCGTGGGGGCTTCCAGCGCGGCGAGGCGGTCGGCCTGGCGCGAGACGGCGTCCTCGAAGAGGTTGCGCACGGTCCGGCCGTTGCCGAAGTTCTCGTCCCGGCCCTCGTACAGCCGCGCGAGAAGGGCGCTGAGGGCCTCGTCTGCCTCGGGCGAGAGGACGTAACCGTTCTTTTCGCAGTTGAGCAGGAAGATGCCGCGCAGCTCGTCGGGGGTGTAGTCGGGAAAGTGGATGTACTTGTTGAAGCGGGATTCCAGCCCGGGGTTCGAGGAGATGAAGCGCTCCATCGGCCCGGAATAGCCCGCGACTATGACCACCAGCTCGTCGCGGTGGTCCTCCATTGCCTTGAGCAGGGTTTCGATGGCCTCGCGGCCGAAGTCGTTTGCGCCGCCCGAAGCGAGGGAGTAGGCCTCGTCGATAAACAGCACGCCGCCGAGCGCGCTGTCAATTACCTGCGCGGTTTTCATGGCGGTCTGGCCGACATAGCCGGCAACCAGCCCTGAGCGGTCGACCTCCACGAGCTGGCCGCTTTTGAGCGCGCCTATGGCCGCATAGAGCTCGCCGAGCAGGCGCGCGACCGTGGTCTTGCCCGTGCCGGGGTTGCCGGTGAAAACCATGTGCAGGCTCACGGGCGCGGCGGGCAGCCCGGCCTCCAGGCGCAGCGAGCGGACTTTGACGAGGTTTACGAGGCTCTTGACCTCTTCCTTTACGTCCTTGAGGCCTATAAGGCCGTCGAGCTCGGCCATGAGCTCGTCCAGCGAGCGGCGCGGCTGCTCGGTCACAGTGGGTTCCGCCTCCGGCTCCGGGGCTTTGGCCTCAGCGGCGCCTGAGCGTGCGGGCGGCGCCTTGTCCAGGAAGGACGGCTCGCTGGTCGTGACGTAGTCCATGGGGTTGAGCGGCTCTTTGGAGGGCTTGACGCCCGCGCTGTCGCAGACGGCGGAGAGCTTGGCGGACATGTCGGAGATGTATCCCGCCTCGCTGCGGCTTATTTCGCCGTCAACTGCGGCAAGGCTGAGCAGGATGTTTGTGACCATGCGCGCAAAGACGCGGGAGTAGTCCCGGCCGGAGGCGGCGTCGCGCTCGGCCAGGCTCCAGAAGAACATGGGCGGCAGCGCCTCGGGCTCGTCCAGGACGCGGCCTGTGAGGCTCCACAGCAGTTCTTCGGGCTGCTCTCTGCCCTTGGAGTAGAGCGCGTTGTATGAGTCAACGTGGGCCTGGGTGACGGAGCCCGTGCATTTCCAGAGGCCGAGGGCGCTCCGGCGCATGAAATCGTCGAGCCCGGCGGCGCAGCCGCGCCCCGCCGCGCGGTAAAAGGCCTCGGTGTTCGCAATGTATTCACGATGCAGCTCATCGCTTGAGCGCGTCCAGACAGAGGGCATAATGTACCTCCAAACAGCCAAGTTTCCCATCTATTATAACTTAGACTCAGGCCGTGCGCAAGAGGCCATGCCTCGCAGGCCGCCGCCGGGCGGGGGCGGTGCAGCCACAGGCGGCTGCAGGCCACTAGTGGGAAGCTTTCTTTTGTCTTGAAAAAAGAAAGCTCCCCACACCCCGAAAGAAATTCGCTTTGGCGCTAAACCAGCCTAACCACGCTGTAATATGCGTTTCAGCATACCGGCAGTGGGAACTTAGTCAGAGGGTATTTGTGCCACGACATCCGCGGACTCGCTTCGCGTACCGCTCCGTTGGGCAGTGAGTCCACCTCGGCTGTGCCGCGTGAAGATTTAGCAGCTGCTTTTGGCAAGGTCGGCGCAGCCGAGCTATACTTCCGCTTCCGCTAATCCGTTCTACCCTGTACGATACGGTACCCGGCTGTGTGGCTGCAGGGTCGTGGGATACGGTAGCAAAGCGGATTTCCTTTCGGGGTCTGGGACGCTTTCTTTGAACAAGACCAAAGAAAGCGCCCCAGGAGTGCAGCAGCCGCCCTCGGCTGCACCCATTACGTCGGGCGACGTGGCATCTGGTGGGTGCCCCCACGGGCCGCAGCCCTGTGGCTGCACCATCCCCGCCTGGCGGCGGGAGTTGAATTTTCACGGCGTCGTGGTATAATATAGTTTTAGGTGAAAGCCGGGGAAGCCGGTACCTTATAGATGTGTAAACTAATAATACTGGAGGCATATACATGTCCAAGAAACAATTCAAGGCCGAGAGCAAGCGCCTGCTCGACCTGATGGTCAACTCCATCTACACGCACAAGGAAATTTTCCTGCGTGAGATAATCTCGAACGCGTCCGACGCCATAGACAAGCTGGCCTACCTCGCGCTCACTGACGATAAGGTTGGCATAAGCCGCGACGACTTCGGTATCCTCATCAGCGTTGACAAGGACGCCAACACCTTGACCGTTTCCGACAACGGCATCGGCATGAGCAGCGAAGAGCTGGAGAGCAACCTCGGCGTTATCGCCAAGAGCGGCTCCATGGCTTTCAAGGCCGAGCACGGCGAGGACGCCAAGGACACCGACATCATCGGCCAGTTCGGCGTGGGCTTCTACAGCGCGTTCATGGTCTCCGACAAGGTGACGGTCATATCCCGCGCCTACGGCGCGGACAAGGCCTACAAGTGGGAGAGCTCCGGAGCGGACGGCTACACTATTACTGAATGCGACAAGGATGGGGTCGGTACGGACGTCATCATGCACCTCAAGGCCGACGACGAGAACGAGCGCTACTCGGATTACCTCCAGGCCTGGAAGATAATGCGCCTGGTGAAGAAGTACAGCGACTACATCCGCTGGCCCATCCGTATGGATGTGGAGCGCCCTGAAATGAAGGAGACCGGGGAAAAGAACGAGGACGGCTCTCCCAAGTACGAAACCGTGACGAAGGTGGAGCGCGAGACCATAAACTCTCAGATACCCATTTGGCAGCGCAGCAAGAGCGAGGTCACGGACGAGCAGTGCATGGAGTTCTACAAGGAGCACTGGCACGATACCACCGACCCGGCCTGCGTCATCCGCATCAACGCCGAGGGCCAGGTGAGCTATAAGGCGATGCTCTTCATCCCCGGACGTCAGCTGCTCGACTACATGACCAGCACCTACGAGCCCGGCCCCGAGCTCTATTCCAGCGGCGTTATGATTATGGAGCACTGCCAGGATTTGCTCGCAGAGAGCTTTTACTTCGTACGCGGCATTGTGGATTCGCCGGACCTGAGCCTCAACATATCCCGCGAAATGCTCCAGCATGACAGGCAGCTCAAGCTTATAGCCCAGAACATAAATAAGCGCATCAAGAGCGAGCTCACAAAGATGCTCGCCAACGACAGGCCCAAGTACGAGGAGTTCTACGCCAACTACGGCCGCCAGCTGCGCTACGGCGCGGTGGCGAACTACGGGCAGGATATCGAGAGCCTGCGCGAGCTGCTGCTCTACCACACGGATGCGGAAAAAACTTCGACTTTGAAAGAATATGTCGGGAACATGCCGACCAGTCAGTCCGTCATATATTACGCCGTGGGCGAGAGCGTGGCGAAGATTCTGCGCCTGCCCCAGGCAGAGCTCGTGCGCAGCCGCGGCTTCGGGCTGCTGTGCATGACGGATGAAGTGGATGAATATATAGTCGAGCAGCTGCGTGAGCAGGATGGGAAGAAGTTCTGCAATATAGTGACGGACGACCTCGGATTGCAGACCGAGGCCGAGAAGGCGGAGCTTGAAGCCAAGGAGGAGAGCGCGAAGGACACGCTGGATTTCGTGCGCGAAACCCTGGGCGACAAGGTGGCAGTGGTGCGCCTGAGCAACAAGCTCGTCAGCGCGCCCGTGTGCCTGACCACGGAGGGCTCCGTGACGCTGGAGATGGAGCGGTACTTCAGGAAACTGCCGCCCACGGGCATGGAGCCGCCCAAGGCCAGGCGCGTGCTGGAGCTCAATGGCGACAGCCCTGCCTTCGCCGCGCTGGAGAGCGCCGTGAAGTCGGACAGCGAGCGGGCCAGGAAACTGGTGGACATACTGCACTGCCAGGCCCTGCTGATGGCCGGCGAGGAGCTCGAGGACCCCGCGGCGTATGCGGAGGAGGTCTGCTCCCTGTTCTGAGGAGGACGCCGTGCGGGCGTGCTGCTCAGCACGGCAAAGACCGGCGCAAAGTCCGTTAAAGTCGGCGTGCAAAAAGCCCGCCCCTGCCCGGCGTGCAGCAGCCCTGCGCAGCCTCCCTTACCCCAAAAAGGAGAAATGTCAATGGACAACACTCTCGGCATATACATCCACATACCGTTCTGCGTCTCGAAGTGCTCGTACTGCGACTTCTACTCGCTCGCCGGGTGCGACAGGCTGATGCCGAAGTACCAGGACGCGCTCGTGGAGCACATACGCGAGAGCTATTCGGCGTTCAAGGGCCGGTATATCGACACCGTGTACTTTGGCGGCGGAACGCCCAGCTACTATGGAGCCAAGCGCCTGCTCGAGCTCTGGGATGAGCTCAAGGGCAGCGGCAGCGTGCTCAAGGACTGCGAGGTCACGGTGGAGGTCAACCCCGACAGCGCCTCGTTCCGAGAGCTCGCCAAGCTCAGGAAAGAGGGTTTCAACCGCCTCTCCATGGGCGTGCAGAGCGCGAACAACGACATACTCAAGCTCATAGGCCGCCGCCACAACTGGAAGCAGGCCGAGCTCGCCATGACAGCCGCGCGTGAGGCCGGGTTCGACAACGTCAGCGTCGACCTCATCTACGGCCTGCCCAGCCAGACCAAGGGCGACTGGGCCGACACGCTCATGCGGGTTATAGAGCTCAGGCCCGAGCACATAAGCTGCTACGGCCTGACGCTCGAGCCGGGTACGCCGATGTACGAGCGCTATCTGGGCTCTCCCATACTGCCCAGCGACGACGAACAGGCGGACATGTATCTCTATGCCGTCGATACCCTGGAGCACTACGGCTACAGGCAGTACGAGATATCCAACTTCGCCGTGCCGGGCTACGAGTCCAGGCACAACATGCGCTATTGGCGTCTGGGAGAATACCTGGGCTTCGGCGCGGGCGCCCACTCCTGTATGGACGGCGCGAGGTTTTCCTATGTGCGCGACGCCGACCAGTACATTGTAGGCGTACTGCGCGACCAGAACATCGTCGACGAGTACAGCCCCATCACCAATGTCGAGCGCGGCAGCGAGTACATCATGCTCGGCATGCGCACCGCTATGGGCGTCGAGGCAGAGGAGTACACCCAGCATTACCGCGCCGACTTCGCGCCTATAGAAAAGACATTGCGCGTGTTCGCGGAAAAGGGCTGGGCCGTCTGCGATGAAGGCCACTGGCACTTCACGCCGCAGGGGTTCCTGCTGTCCAACCTGCTCATAGGCGCGCTCCTGGAGGCGCAGAGCGGGACGCGCGTGGCGGTCAATCCCTGGATGAAGCCCGCCTTCGAGGCCGAGGAAAAGACCACCCTGCCCAAGGGCGACGAGGAGCTCTTCCGTGATCAGTATCTCAAACACGGCAAATAAGTGGAATAAGGACTAATTGACATGAAACTGTTTGGCAACGCCGGCCGCCCCAGGGTGGGCCGGAACACAGAGAGCTTTGAGCCCATAAGCGATGCTAAGGCCGAAAAGGCCAGGGCGCAGGCGCGCAAAAAGGCCGACAGTGCCCGCACAAAGGCGTACAGGGAGTACGAGAAATCCTCCGCCTCCGGGAACAGGCGCGCGGCGCAGCCCAGGCAGGCCGCCGCTGCGTCAAAACCGACCGCGTCCAGGTCGGAACAGGACACGGGCCGCAGGAAGCCCGACAGGCGGGGCAACGGAGCTAAGAGGGCTGTTATTATAACGGTCTGCGTACTGGCCGTCATTTTTGCCGGGATAACAGGTTTCGCCTTCTATGTGTCGGGTACAGATACGATATACCCCAACGTGAGCATCGGAGGGGTGGACTTGGGAGGGCTCACCGTGAGCGAGGCGGCCTACGAGCTGTCCACCAGCGACTGGGCGGCAGAGGACGAGAGCGTTTCAGTCGCCCTGCCCATGGAGCGCACCCTGACCGTCACCGCCGCCGAGGCGGGAGCGTCTGTAACAGCGGAGCAGGCGGCTCAGACGGCGTATGATTACTGCCACGACGGGAACATCTTCTCCTGCCTCGTCAGATACATAGGATGTCTGACCTCCGGCGGCAGCGTTGATGTGGAGATTGACGTCGACGAGGCCGCGGTGAACTCCATTGTGCAGGCCGAAGTCAGCGATATACTCAACGACCTCCAGACCTCCGGCGTGGAGGTGGACGAGGACGAGGGCGTCATACGCGTCGTCAAGGGCGCTTCGAGCGTCGGCATAGATGTCGAGGAGCTCACACAGCTTATCTGCTCCGCCCTGGCCGAGAGACGCTACGGTGCGCTCGACTACGAGCCGGAGGCCGCGGAGGGAGAGAAGCTGGATGTGCAGAGCCTGCACGAAACAGTTTACCGCGAGCCTGTGGACGCATATTACGACCCGGAGACCGGCGAGGTGGTGCCGTCCGTCACAGGAGTGGACTTTGATACCGCCGAGGCGGAGCGGCTCTGGAACGCCGCCGGTGCGGGCGATGTGGTGGAGATCCCGGCGGAGATAACAGAGCCGGAGTATACCACTGAGAAGTACGAGGAGATGCTGTTCGCGGATGACTTCGGAGACCCCGTAACCACCAGCCTCTCCGGCAGCACAGCCAACCGTATAAATAATGTGCAGCTGGCTGCAAACTCCATAAACGGCGTGGTTCTCATGCCGGGCGAGCAGTTTGATTACAACGAGTGCCTTGGCGAGCGCACCACGGAGCGCGGCTATAAGGCTGCAGGCGCCTACTCCGGCGGACAGGTGGTGCAGGAGGTCGGCGGCGGAATCTGTCAGGTTTCCAGTACGCTGTATTACGCGGCGCTGCTTGCAAACCTCCAGATAGACGTGCGCTCCTGCCATTACTTCCCGGTGGGCTACCTGCCTGCGGGACTGGACGCCACGGTGAGCTGGGGCGGGCCTGAGTTCCGGTTCACGAACAACACCGACTGGCCGATAAAGATAGAGGCCAGCGTGGACACCGCCGCCAACACCGTTACGGTACACATTGTCGGTACAAACGTCGACGGCACCTACGTCAAGATGGAGAGCGGCGTTACCGGGTACATTTACACCAACAGCGAGTACCCCGAGGTGGCCACTGGCTACAAGGCCGAGAGTTACCGCTGCGTGTACTCCGCCGACGGAACGCTGCTCAGCCGTACCCACGAGGCCAGCAGCACCTATCACTATCATGAGGAGGACATAGTCTACCCGACGCCGACTCCCGAGCCCACCCCGATGCCGAGCGAAGAGCCCGTCTCCGGCGGGGACGCCACTCCGCCTGCCGAGCCCACAGAAGCGGTGGGCAACGTGTACGAGGATGGAGAGGGATACTACTTCGAGCACTGATAAAAAGCCCCCGTACAGGGGGCTTTTTTACGTCTCATGGCGCCAAAATGCGCTCTCAATGCTTGACGAGCGGCGCGGAATGTTATACTATTAAAGACTGGAAAAGCCAATAACCCGGTATGGGAGAAAATAACGGAGGTATCGCAATGAGCGAGAAAGGCACATTCTATATCACAACACCCATCTATTACCCGTCGGACAAGCTGCACATAGGCCACACCTACTGCACCGTTGCGACGGACACGATAGCCAGGTACAAGCGCATGTGCGGTTACGACGTTATGTTCCTCACCGGCACCGACGAGCACGGCCAGAAGATAGAGGAGAAGGCCAAAGCCGCAGGCGTGACCCCTCAGGAGTACGTCGACAAGATAGTCGAGGGTAAGGGCGGAGTGCTCGACCTCTGGAAGCTGATGAACATATCCAACGACCGCTTCATCCGCACCACCGACGACTACCACGTCGAGGCGGTACAGCGTATATTCAAGAAGATGTACGACAACGGCGACATCTACAAGGGCAAGTACTCCGGCATGTACTGCACCCCCTGCGAGAGCTTCTGGACGGAGAGCCAGCTTGTCGACGGCAAGTGCCCCGACTGCGGCCGCCCCGTGCAGTACGCCGAGGAGGAGGCCTATTTCTTCAAGCTCAGCAAGTACGCCGAGCCCGTGCGCGAGCTGCTGCTCTCCGGCACCTTCCTTGAGCCCGCCAGCCGCGTAAACGAGATGATAAAGAACTTCATCGACCCCGGCCTCGAGGACCTCTGCGTGTCCCGCACGAGCTTTAAATGGGGCATCCCGGTCGACTTTGACCCGGGCCACGTCGTGTACGTCTGGGTCGACGCCCTCTTTAACTACATGACCGCGCTCGGCTACATGAACGACAAGCGCGACGGCCTCGACAGGTACTGGCCCGCAGACGTGCACATGGTCGGCAAGGAGATAGTCCGTTTCCACTCCATAATCTGGCCCGCCATGCTCATGAGCGTGGGCGCGCCCCTGCCCAAGAAGGTCTTTGGCCACGGCTGGCTGCTGCTTGGCGGCGGCAAGATGTCGAAGTCCAAGGGCAACGTCGTCGACCCCTACATCCTCGCCGGACGCTTCGGAGTGGACGCCCTGCGCTACTTCCTCATGCGCGAGTTCCCGCTCGGCTCCGACGGCAACTTCTCCAACGAGCTGCTCATCTCCCGCATAAACTCCGACCTCGCCAACGACTACGGCAACCTGCTCAGCCGCACCGTCGCCATGGTGGTCAAGTACTTTGGCGGCACCCTGCCGACCGAGCGCCGGAGCGAGGACGTAGACTGTGAGCTCAACACCATGGCCGGCGAGCTGCGCGGCAAGTATGAGAAGCTGATGGACACTTTCCAGACGCAGACGGCGCTCGAAGAGGTGTTCAAGGTCGTTTCCCGCGCGAACAAGTATATAGACGAGACCGCCCCCTGGGTGCTCGCCAAGGACGAGGCCAATAAGCCGCGCCTCGCCGCCGTCATGTACAACCTGCTCGAGGCGCTGCGCATCTGCACCCAGCTGTTGACCCCCTTCATGCCCGACAGCTGCGCCAAGGCCGCCGACCAGATAGGCGTACCCGCGGAGCTGCGCACCTGGGACGCCGCCGGCGAGTGGGGCGTCCTGCCTGAGAACGTCACCGTCTGCAAGGGCGACACGCTCTTCCCGCGCATCGACATGGACAAGGAGCTCGCCGAGCTCGAGAAGCTCGAGGAAGAGGCCCGCAGGGCCAGCCTGCCCGCCATCGAGCTGGAGCCCCAGCTGGAGGAGAAGGTCGACTTCGACACCTTCTGCAAGAGCGACTTCCGCGTTGTGAAGGTCAAGGAGTGCGAGGCCGTGAAAAAGTCCGACAAGCTGCTGCGCTTCACCCTCGACGACGGCACCGGCGTCGACCGCCAGATACTCTCCGGTATCCACAAGTGGTACAAGCCAGAGGACCTTGTCGGCAAGACCCTCGTCGCCATTGTCAACCTGCCTCCGCGCAAGATGATGGGCCTTGAGTCAAACGGCATGCTCATATCCGCCGTCCACAAGGAGAAGGGCGAGGAAGCCCTGCACCTGCTCATGCTAGACGACAGCATCCCTGCCGGAGCCAAGCTCTGCTGAGGGCGCAAATAGAAGGCAAAACTCCACCGGCTCAGCGCCGGTGGAGTTTTTTGCGGCAGGCATCCGGGGCCTTGGGGAACGCGCTTTGGTTTATGGGCTTGTACTTTGACTTGAGCTGTGGTAGTATTGAAAAAAGCTCAATGGGAGGTTTTAATCATGGAATACAGACGTTTCGGGGACAAGATAGTCGTGCGTATAGACAAGGGCGAAGAGCTCTGCGCCGCGCTGCTCGAGCTCGCGGAGAAAGAGAACATCCGCATGGCGGGAGTGACAGGCATCGGCGCCAGCGATGACGTGACCCTCGGCGTGTTCGACACCGGTACGAAGGTGTATAACAAGACGCGCTTTAACGCGACGGCCTATGAGCTGGGCAGCGTGACCGGCAACCTCAGCCGCCAGGACGGCAAGCCGTATCTGCACCTGCACGCCGTCATAGGCAGCCCCGCCAAGGGAGAGTGCCACGCCGGACACCTCAACGCCGCGGTCATCAGCGCGACCTGCGAGCTGGTGATAGACGTCATCGACGGCGAGGTGGGCAGGAAGTTCTCCGACGATATCGGCCTCAACCTCTACGAGTTCTGAGCATAAGCGCCCGGGAGTATTCCCGGGCGTTTTTGCGTCCACGGCAGGTGCTGGAGGCCTGACGGCATTCAACTGAAAAGCGGCGGCAAAGCCTCGGTGCCGCCGCGCTGACGCCTGCTGAATATACGCACATACACAACTCAAGCTGTGCTCCTGGTTATGTGCCGGGAGGTTTTCAAAAGGCCTGAGCTTGTCTAAAGCTCCGCTGGTGAAAAATCGGAAACGGCATATTGCGTTGACATGTGTAGACAAACTTGGTATAGTGGCCGCAGGAGATGAGGTATATGAAGCGACTTCCTGTTTTGCTCGTAATTACACTGCTGCTGACCGGCTGCGGCGTGAACGAGGTTGACATAAATAATACGATTCCGCCTGAGAATACAATAGACGTGAGGCCTGAAAACACAACAGCATCAACACCGGAGGCAGTATATGCGCCGGGTGATATGGTAAAAGCAGTTGACATAATATCAAACATCTGTGTTGATACGCGCTACGCATCGGCCAACAACTTCACCGGAGAGGTGATGTATTCCTCAGCCGAGGTGTACCTGCGCTATTCCACCGCCTGCAAGCTGGCGCGCGTGCAGGAGCGCCTGAATGAGCAGGATCTGTCGCTGTGCATATGGGATGGATGGAGGCCGGTGGCGGCGCAGTTCGCGCTCTGGCGCGCAATGCCGGACGCCCGCTATGTCTCGAATCCCTTCAACGGCTTCAGCGGCCACTGCCGCGGGAATACAGTTGACATAACTTTGGTGACGCTCGACGGTGAAGCCGTGGAAATGCCTACGGGCTTTGACGACTTCACGGCGATGGCCGACCGCGACTACTCGGATGTGAGCGCTGAAGCGGCGGAAAACGCGCGCCTGCTCGAGAGGGAGATGACCGCCGAGGGCTTTGAGCCCTACTTTGCCGAGTGGTGGCACTACACGGACAGCGACGAGTACGACATATGTGAGAGCCTTACGCCCTTGAATGAAGTTGACATAACACAAGACACACTGCTCTATTCAGCGCCGGAGAAGAGCGCGGAAACGCTCGGCCTCGTCGCGGCGGGGGAGGAGGCATATATCATAGACCGTCTGGACGCCTGGCTCCTGGTGCGCACGGAGTCGGGTTACGGCTATATCGCAGAGTGAAGAAGCCCCGCACGGGACGCGGGGCACATAGAAAAGCCCGGACGCATTGCGTCCGGGCTTCTTGTCAGCCGAAGCTGAAGTAGCTCTTCGGGTCGGTGGTGGCGCCGTTCACGCGCACCTCGAAGTGCAGGTGCGGGCCGGTGGAGTTGCCGGTGGAGCCGACGTAGCCTATCACCTGGCCCTGCGTTACGGTCGCGCCGTTCGAGACGGCGAAGGCGCTCATGTGCGCGTAGAGCGTGACGCGCCCGCCGCCGTGGTTTATCATGATATAGTTGCCGTAGCCGTTGCCGTTGTTTGGTATGACGGTGGCGACGCCGCTGTCCGCGGCCAGGATGGGAGTACCGCTCGGCGCGCCTATGTCCTCGCCGGCATGGAAGCGCATGTCGCCCCAGATGGGGTGGATACGCCAGCCGTAGGCGCTGCCGGGGCTGTAGCCGGGCAGGGGCCAGATGTATGTACCGGTGGAGGTGATGCTGTTGGCGGCCTCCTGGCGCTCCAGCTCGGCTATCATGTCCTGAATCTGGCTCTCAAGCTCCGCTTCGCGGGCGAGCTCGGCCTCGTAGGCCTCGCGGTCGGTCTCTATCTGCGCCTCGAGCTCCACTATGAGCTGCTGGGCGTGGGTTATCTGCTCTTCGAGCGCGGCCTGCTCATCCTCGAGCTCGGCCTGTTTGGCGTCGAGGTCGGTGAGCATACTCTCGTACTCGGCCTGGATGCGCTCCGAGTTTTCGCGCGCGGCGACGTACTCGTCATAGCTGCGCTGGTCGGCCTCCATTATTTCGCCTATCATGTCGAGATTGCTCAGAAGCTCGCCGAGGCTCTGGGAGCCGAAAAGCAGCGAGAGATAGGTGTAGCTGCCGTTTTCCTCCATCGCGCGCACATGGCGGCGGTAGGTGGCGAGCTGGTCGCTCTCGGCCTGGGTGGCCAACTCGACCTCCTGGGCCTTCTGCTCCACCAGGGAGGTGTAGAGGTCAACCTGCTCTTGGATGAGCTCTATCTCCTGGCGGTAGACTTCGTTCTGTTCGTCAAGGGCGGTCTTTTGCTCGAGCAGCGTGGCGTGTTCGCCCTCCAGCTGAGCCAGACCGGCCTCCATTTCCTCACGTTTGGCCTGCAGCTCCTCCTGCTGCTGTTCAAGCGCGTCTATCTGCGACTGTGTCACCGCGAACACGTCCGTGCCGGAAAGGCCGGGCAGCAGCGCCGCAGCTGTCAGTGTGACGGCCAGCGCCGCACTTGCGACGCGGAGTTTCCCGTGTTTTTTCATAGCTTGCCTCCGTTGAGGGTATTATCAGCTTAACATAATACCACGTTTCGAGCTGATTTGCAAGTTAAAGCAGATATTGGCGCTCAGGAACGCACTGGCGAGCCCCGCTGTGCTTACGAGGTCGCGCCATGTTCGGCGCTTAACAAAAATTGAGCAGGGTATTGAAAATTCAAACACTAGTGATTATAATTTAGTAGTCGACAAACGATGCTACTGTATAGGAGGAAAGGAAATGTGAACGCACAGGTCAAGAAGGGCGTTTTGAAGCTCTGTGTGCTCGCGCTGCTGGAAGGGCGCGACTGGTATGGCTACGAGATAAGCGACTATCTGACGCGGCTGATAGACATAGCCGACGGCTCGGTGTATCCGCTGCTGCGCAAGATGAAGTCTGACGGGCTGCTTTCAACCTATCTTCAGGAGGAGAGCGGAGGGCCGCCGAGGAAGTACTACTCCCTGACCGGCCTCGGTCGGGAAACTTTGAAGGCCGAGAGGGAGGAGTATTTGTCCTTCTCGCACACAGTGAACAATTTGCTGGAGGGCAAAACAGATGACTAAAGCAGAATATCTCTCGGCGCTCGGCCGGGAGCTGAAACGGCTCGGCGTGGCCGACGCCGGGGACGTGCTGGAGGAGTACGAACAGCACTTTGAATTCAAGGGCCGCGACGGCTGCACCGAGGAGGAGGTTTCGGCGCGTCTGGGCGACCCCGCCGCTCTGGCCGCGCAGTTTGCCGGGACAGGGACAGTTTCCGGCTCCGGGGCGCTTACGGCCGTTGGACTGAGCTTCATGTGGATATTCGCGGCTCTCTTTTTTGTGCTGCTCGCCGCGTGGGCGGTTGTGATGGCGGCGTTTGCCATAGCCTGCGCGGCCTGTGCCGTGTGCCTGGCCGTTGGCGTGGACGCCGGAGGGATAATTCCGGATATGCCGTATTACTGCGCCCTGTTGTATGCCTTAGCCCTGGCGGCCCTGTCCGTGCTGAGCGCAGTGGGTACGGCCTATTACGCGCTGTTCGTGCGCGCCGTTGTGCGCTCCTGGGCGCGCTTTGCGCACAACACGCTCGCCTCTGCCCGGGGCGGGGCCGCGCTTCCTGCGCTGCCGGTTGCGCCGAGTCTGCCAGCCGCCCGGGCACGGCGAGCCAGGCGTGTTGCGCTGGCGGCGCTGGCGGTGTTTGCAGCTGCTTCGTGCTTGGCGCCGTGGTGAGCATGCTCTCCTCTGGCGGCATACAGTTTTGGCACGCCTGGCACTGGTTCGGCTACGGTGCGTGATATGGAGCGTGAGTTCATGCGTAGGCTTGCTGCGCTGGCCGTGCCGCTGCTGGCGCTTGCGTCGGCCGAAGCCTTTGGGCTGGGGGCGCTGCTGATGTGTCCGGATGTACTTCCGGGTCTGCTTGCCGTGTTGGGCGGCGGCGCTCTTACGGCCGCGGGCGCTTCGGGGCTTGTGGGATTGATTGTGGCTTTTTGCGGCAAAAACAAATAAAGGATAATCCCCGCCGCTCCTCCGGCGGGTATTTATCGTTGACGAGCGAGCGGTACATATATTATAATCAAGTGTAATAATATGTCGGCGGGCCGGGAGCCCGCAGTGAATTTGGAGGAAGAAAAAATGCCTGGAGTCATTTCGAGGGGTGTCAGGGCCCCCATAATCCGCGAGGGGGACGACATCGTCGCCGTAGTCTGCGACAGCGTGGAGCGCGCCATGCGCGAGGACGGATTTGAACTGCACGAGCGCGACGTCGTGGCCGTGACCGAGAGCGTGGTCGCCCGCGCCGACGGCAACTACGCCAGCGTCGACGACATCGCTGCCGACGTGCGCGCCAAGCTCGGCGGCGGCACCGTGGGCGTCGTGTTCCCCATCCTGTCCCGCAACCGCTTTGCCATCTGCCTGCGCGGAATCGCCCGCGGCAGCAAGAAGGTAGTGCTCATGCTCAGCTACCCCAGCGACGAGGTCGGCAACCACCTGTTCAGCCTGGACGCCCTCGACGAGAGCGGCGTGGACCCCTACCGCGACGTGCTCAGCCTGGCCAAATACCGCAGCTACTTCGGCCAGGTGCGCCACCCCTTCACCGGCGTGGACTACGTTGAATACTACGAGCAGCTCATCCGCGAGGAGGGAGCGGAGTGCGAGATTATTTTCGCCAACCGCCCCGAGGCCATAGTCAACTTTGCGGAAAACATCCTCTGCTGCGACATACACAGCCGCTTCCGCACCCAGCGGCACATCAAGGCCGCAGGCGCCAAGAACGTCCTCACGCTCTGTGACATACTCAACGAGAGTGTGAACGGTTCCGGCTGGTGCCAGTTCGGCCTGCTCGGCTCCAACAAGGCCACTGAGGACAAAGTGAAGCTCTTCCCGAAAAACGCCCAGGCCGTAGCCGACGGCGTACAGGCCGAGCTGCTCAAACGCACCGGCGTCAAGGTCGAGGCCATGGTCTATGGCGACGGGGCCTTCAAGGACCCGTCGGGCAAGATATGGGAGCTGGCCGACCCTGTCGTGAGCCCCGGCTTCACCGAGGGCCTGCGCGGCGTGCCCAACGAGCTCAAGCTCAAGTACCTGGCCGACAACGAGTTTGCCGACCTGAGCGGCGAAGAGCTGCGCGAGGCCATCAAGGTCTCCATACGCGCCAAGGACGCCGATTTGAAGGGCCAGATGGCCAGCGAGGGCACTACGCCCAGGCAGCTCACCGACCTGATTGGCTCCCTCTGCGACCTCACCAGCGGCAGCGGCGACAAGGGTACGCCCATCATAGTCGTGCAGAACTACTTCAAGAACTACGCTGAATAATATACGGCCCGGCGAATTGCCGGGCCGCATTTCAAATAGGGGGAATGAGGTATGAAGTGCCCAAGCTGCGGCCGTGAGGTCGTCATTGCCACAAATCTGTGCCCGTGGTGCGGCTATAAGTACAGCTTTGACGGCAGCCTGGCGCCGAAGGAGCCGGTTTACGAGCCCGGGGAGACAAAGCGGGAGCGCCGGGGGAAACGTGAAGGCTCCGGGGAAAGCGAACGGCAGAGCCGTACCGGCGGCTATGCCGGCGAAGATGCGAGCGAGCGCTGGACGCGCGCGGGCGTGTACAACGCCGGTGAGCACGCCGGCCGAGAAAAGCGGTCGGACAGGAGCGGGGAGCGCGGCATGGGCGTGCACAATTTCCTCGTGCGCGTCGCCCTGCCGCTGATAGGCGTAGTATGCATCTGGCGTGCCGTGAGCAGCCTGATGACGGCCATAGGCTCTGCGGCCTGGATCTCGGTGTTGTGGTCGCTGGCGCCGTTTGCTGCAATACTGCAATTCGTCGTGCCGGTGGTGTACCTCGTCTCGGGCTTCGCCGCCCTCGTCGCGCGCAAGCGCCTGGCAGCCTTCGAATTCAGCGGCGTGACGCTGTGCCTGGTTTCTATCATCCTGCCCACCGTGACGGCTTTCATCTACAGCGTCTTTACGGCTGCATACTTCGACTTCGGATACATCGGCGTGTTTTCCCAGGCGTTCTGGCTCCTGGCGGGCGTCATCTGCACGCTGCTTATAGCGATATACTATTCCCGCCGCCGCGACATGTTTTCAGGGAGCTAAAGCGTGTTCGGCTTCGTCAAAAGCTGTGGAATGAGAAGCCTTTTTGCGAGGGGAGGACAAGATGAAAAAGCCTGCAAGCCTGATACTGGCCTTCACACTCTGCTTTTTGCTGAGTGTGGGGGCCTTTGCGGACACGGGGCCCAAACCCTCCGTCCGCGTGAAGCTGCAAAACCTGCCGGAGGGGCCGGTTTACGGTACGCTGCTCTCGAAGAGCGAGTCCACCGGCCCGGCGAGCTATGACCCGGACTATGAGCCGCAAGAATGGGATTCGGTGCAGGACATCGCGGTCTGGCGCGCCTTCCAGGGCTATGAAGATGCCGACGGATTCTACTTCTTAAACGAGCTCTGGGACTGCTCGGAAGGGGAACTGGCCTGGACATACTACCCGCCGCGTGAGTTCAAGCTGCTGTTGTACCTCCCCGAGTCGGGGGAGTGGAGGGCGTCGGGAGCTTACGGGCAGTACGCGTTCGACAGCTATTTTGCGGCGGACCTCTCCGAGAGCGGGACGATTGAGTTGACGCGCAGCTACGACTACGGAGGCGAAGCGCTGGGACTGATAGCGCGGGTCGTCATAACGCTGGCGATAGAACTGCTGTTGGCCCTGGCGTTCGGCTACCGCACGAAGGGGACGCTGAAGGTAATAGCGCTCATGAACCTGGCGACGCAGCTGGGGATGAGCATAGCGCTGAACGTGTACGCGTATTTTAACGGCGCGTCGATGGGAGCGCTTTTGCTGGCCGAGGCGCTTGTCACAGCCGTGGAGACGGCGGGGTACTGCTGCGAGCTTCCCCGGCGCGGTGTGCACAGCCGCGGGCGCGCGGCGGCGTATGCCGTATTTGCGAACATCTGTTCCCTTGCGGCGGGCCTGCTGCTGGGCCTGCTCCTGCCGGAGCTCAATATCCTGTGAAAAAAGCCGGAGGGCGTAGCCGTCCGGCTGTGCTTAGCGAAATTCCCGGGCAGTATATGCCCGGGAATCGCTTTGGTTGAACGCGGAAAGCCCCGCTGTGCCAGGAGCTATGCAGGCTGTGGCGCGGACGGTTTGCACCGTGAACTAATGATTGTCACTGCGTGTCGGTCGAGCAGTCCTGAGGGAAGAACTCCTCCGTCGGGAAGCGTATCTGCGAGAAAATGGTGCACGGGTCATCCTGGCAGCTGCCGCCCGGGCAGTCCTTGTCGGGGATGCAATAGTCGTAGGCGGGTATGAGCAGCTGCGTGTCGCGCTCGAGACGGATGATGGAGAACTGGCCGAGGGTGACGTAGAGCCTCTTTGCCGTGTCGCCGGTGATTAGGGTGTCGCCGAAGCGGGCGATGATGTTCGCCGGTATGACCGGCTGTGCAGTTTCGGGGCAGACGCAGTAGGCGGTGTCCACGAGCTTGAGGTTGAGCGCGATGGGGTCGACCGACTCCACCGTGGCGATGGGCAGGCCGTCCGGCTCTCCCGCCACGGCCATAGGGTCGGAGGAGAAGCTCTTGACGGTACCGACGCCGCCGCAGAGCATGACGCGCTTGTCGAAGATGGCGAGGCCGACGACGGTGTTGCCGCCGGGCGAGGTCTCGCCGGTGATGCGGTAGTAATAGGTGATGTCGACGGTGTAATAGCCCTTGTTGAAGGTTATTGACTCTACGTTAACGTCGGCGTAGAGCAGCTCTGCGCTCTTGGCTCGAACCGAGAGCGCGCTGTCTATGTACGGCTGCGACGTCGCCGTGGGATAGACGCGCAGGTCCTCAATACAGTCTTTATCAGAAGATTCACCGTTTTATAATTTATGGAGCTAAAAGTCTTGGAGCTGAAGCTCCAGGGTGAAGTCGTGGGGTTTGGTTTTCTTGTACTTGGTGTAGATGGCCTGAATGCCTAGAGCCTTCAGGGCGCTGTTTTTGTCGGCAGGTGAGAGCGTTGGGTATAGCTCCAGCAAATTCTCCAATTCCGCAGCCGTCTTGCGCGGGTCATGCGATAGACAATCCTCAAGCTTCGCCTTTAGCTCGTCGAGCTGGCCGGTGAGCTTGGCTTTTTCCTCTTCGGCGGCGTCGAGCCTGGAGCGGAACGTGGCGCGATCGTATGTGCCATCTTCAAGGAATTCATACAGCCGAGGTATGCGGGAGTCCACCTTTTCCAACTCTCGCTTGACGGAGGCAAGAGCGGCTTCGATGGCGGATGTGTCCGGGCCTTCGCCGCGGGCCAGCTTCAGCTTGAGGACGTCCAGCTCTTCGCGCAGGCACTCTACCATGCGCTCCTCGACAAACTCGAACTTTGCTCCGGCCGAGCAGCCCTTCGTCGTGCACAGGAGATACGGAACGCCCTTGTTGCTGCCCATGCGCTGCATATTGTTGCCGCACTGAGAGCAGCGTATTATGCCTGCAAAGGGGTTGGCGCGCTGGCCTGTATTGCTGGGCGGTATGTACCTCTGCTTCCTGCGCTGTTGGGTTTCCAGCCACTTCTCCCATGGGATTATAGCCTCGTGTACGCCGTCAACGAGTATCCATTCCTCTTCGGGCATGTACACGACGTGGTGCTTGTCTTTGCCGTGCGCTCCCGGCCGGAAGTGCTTCACGCGGTTCCAGGCAACTTTGCCGGCAAAGGTAGGATTGCGGAGTATGTGGCGCACTGTGTCCCGGTGCCAGATGGCGCCGCGCCTCGGATGGCTTCCCATGGCGTTTATTTCTGCCGCTATGGTCTGCGCGCCGACGCCCGAGAGATAGCGGTCATATATGTAGCGCACGAACTTGGCTTCTTCCTCCACAATCTCCAGCGACGGCAGCTTGCCTATGCGGCATTGCCGGTAGCCGTACGGCGCGTTGGCGACATACCCGCCGGCCTCTATGGTCTGCATCAGGCCACGGCGCATACGCTTTCGTATCGCGCGCCACTCGGCCCTGGCAAAGAACGCCTTGAACTCCGTCATTTCGATGTCCATGTCGTTCGTGAGGTCGTAAGTCTTGTCCGGCGTGATTATCAGCGTGCCGGCGTCCCTGAAGGCGTCGAAGATAGTGCCCTGGTCCGCCATGCCGCCGCGCCCGAGACGGTCGATGTCCATGCAAAGCACGGCGTCCACGTCTCCGGCGCGGATGCGTTCGAGCAGCTTCAACATTTCCGTACGCGCGTACAGCTTCTCACCGGACACGACTTCTTCCAGTATGTTTTCCTTGCTGACGTACAGTCCAAGCCTGTCGGCAAGCTCCAGCAGCGCGGCCTTGTGCTTGGCGAGCACCTCCTCCGTGCTCATGCCCTCCTCCGCGCGGGACTTGCGCAGGTAGATAAAGTTCACAGCGGGTCACCTCCTTGCTCTAGCAGCATCACCCTTTATGGGCGGTGGTTTTTGTCTTGCTTCCAATCGGGATTATATCTAGAACACGCACGTTCAAGCTTCTTGAAATCACAGCATACTTTCAGCATGAAAGCCGTCTGCTTTGTGACAACGCTGTAGTAAGTTTTGGACGCATGGTCGAGTACGTCCGCTTTGTGGCGGTTTATATAAGACACTTGCCGGCGGAGCAACTCGGCATATTTTTTGTCCGGTTCATCGTCTATATTAAACTCAATCAATGCAGAATCACAAACGGGTATCATGTTATTGAAGCCCAACAGACCATATCTGCCGTCTTCAAGCTTCATTATATGATGACCGGCTTTTATTTTTGAGTGATTGGGCTTGGGTGATTCCATGGGTACAAAATATCTATATGTACCCACAAATAGTACGACTCCAACATATGGTCGGCGCCGATTCTTATTATCCTGAACGCGACTGTCGCATCCCTTCAAAAAACGTATGTATTTATCAGATATTCGATACAGCTTTAGTGGCTCCATTTTTCCTCCTAACATAAAAAAGAGGTAGGCGCTCTGCCTACCTCTTTTTGAGTCCCTACTTAACGGCAAGGGATTTCCGCTTTTTTCAGGTCTGACTTGCGGTACAGACTAACCGCTTTTTCCGGTCCCGATTTACGGCTCGGGCTATCCGCTTGGCGTGACACACAACAGACGTTGTAGTTCACAGATGCGGAATTATCTCCGCACCATTATTATATGTGCGAAAAAATGAAAATGCAACCGCAAGATGTAGGCAATATATTCAATTTTGAAACACAATATCTATATATTGTGCCAGCCTATTAAATTCCAGAAACAAAAAATAACAAGATAGTTACACGTCCGCCGCCCGCCACGGGCGGCGGGGTTTATTGTCCGTGCCATTTGAACGCCCGGCGGAATCCTGCGTCGACTGCTTCCTGCACGGTAAAGGCATAGAATTCTCCGGGGTTTTTAATCTGCGTGATGTCATATTGTGCATCCATGGGCAAGTGATAAATCTTGGTTGCCTCACCGTTTTCACCGTGCCCAATGTTACACTTTATTCTTGGGAAATCCGTCAAAGCGTGATTCTCGACTACTGTTATGTGCAAGGAAGCTGCCACAGACTTCGCCTTTTCGGATAGCTTGGTGTTTGTGATAAACAAACCTCTTACTGATTCGGGAAATACATGGTGCTCAATACGATAGAGAACACAGGTTCCGTAAAGCTGCATAATGTGCTTCTCGTGAATGGTCTTATTTGATGACCAGTATTTGCACTGGATAATCAGAATGATGTCGTCCTTCTTGGCTATTATATCTCGTCCCATATCTTCAAGTTTCAAATAGCTTCCAGTGGCATCAACAACATAACCTTTTTTGCTATACTCATAAGCCACTGAAAGCTCATAGTCTCGGCCTATCTGCCACTTACTCTTGTTGTGGGACTGGATATACCTATCAAGTGCGAGCTGGTCGCGTTCTATTTGGGAAAGGGACAACCATTCCTCGCGCGACAGGTATTCCATAACAGGGTCATATTCCGATATTTCGCCTGTGAAATTGAGGCCTTTATAGTCTGTTTCAAGGATGTCGTCGAGAGCGGGATACAATGTGCGAAGATACTCTAGTTGGTAAGTAGCGACTTTAGCTTCTTCGATACGCTTTTGTGCGTCAGCTCGTATGGCACGAACTGACGCTATTTTCTTCTCGCGCTGAACGTTATGACCCCACTCCAGCTTTTTAGCTTCAACTTCAAAATCGTATGTTAGATAGTCAGCCATCATACCGGCAAGCCAGGGCATGGCCGTAAGGTTAGATGAGAGCAAAGCATTTAAATTAGCTTTGTGCTTTTCCAATTCATCTACAGCGCGATTGCGCTCAATTGTCAAAGCGACGATTTTACGGTTATGCTCAACAGTAAGGGCTTTGACCTGCTTATCATGTTTTGCCTCAATTGTCTCTAGTTCCTGCTTTAAGGCGTCATACGCTTTCTTCTGCGTATTTTCAGCTTTTGTTCGTCGGTATTTAATGCTATCTCTAATCGAAAAAATAATAAAGGGAAATCCATAGACGCTCATTATAGCGATGAATATAGAAAAAAGAATATCTATAAAAATCGCCCTCTCTCGTTTTACTTTCTGTAATCATCAAAATATATTATCCGACATTCGCTGGCACTGCTTCGGCAGGGTCTGCATATTTCTGAAGAATGAGATTGACTGCGAGCCTGTCAGATTCATCCGCGCGGCGATAAAGCTCTATTAACTCACGCTCTCCGGAAGTATATTCGCTAGGCGCAATCTTGGGAACGCTGCCGCTTGCCCTTTGCAATATGTCAGTGAAATCTATTTCATACATAGAGCATAGCTGCAAAAGTTGGTTCATATCAATTTTGCTTTTACCTAGCTCCCAGCTACTCACGTTTTGATTTGTTATGCCCATACGTTGAGCAACTTCTTCCTGAGATAAACCAGCACTTTTGCGCGCATTGCGCAAGAGTGGCCCCAGCGCTTTATAAAACATTTGTCTCACCTCAAAGATACAATACCGCACAGCTAGGCAAAAGTCAAATAAAAATTTGATTTGCACTTGACAATCAAAATATTATTTGATATTATGCAGATGAACCCAAATGATATTTGGAAAGGAGACGCGGATATGAGACGCGCGGACACTGTAGATACGCAAGGTATGAGAGAATACATCGCCAATTCCGGGATTAAACAAAACTGGCTTGCAGCGGCGTGCGGTATGACCGAAAACCAGCTCACACTTTCACTAAATGATAAGCGAGCATTTAAGGCAGATGAATACTTTCGGATTTGCTTGATGCTTGGGGTTTCTCTAAAGACATTCGTCACAGTAAGGGAGGTTCCGGCGTGACGGACACTGCGGCTGAATGGGCTTTCATTATATGCCTTTCAGCATATACGATTCTGATATTCGCGCCTGCGCTTGTGCTGCGGATCACGGACAAGAATATAAACGTGAGCGTACTCATTCAAAACCAAAAGGGCATAAACATTTACATAGCTGAAAATGTTGAGATTCAACTCGGTTGGGTGCCGGTTGGCGGCTACATCGCTTTTATGCTTGTACAGGCAATAATCCGCGTTATGTGGATTGCAAAGCCGGCCGGGATCTGGCTCGGCGCTTGGCTCGGCTTAGGAGCAGGTTTTTTGACGGCGGCGATAGCAACGACGGTTCTGGTTAAAGCGAAAAGAAATGCGCCCGCAGCAGCGGCAACTGCGGCGAGCGCGATTCTCGGACTATTCTGGAGCCTTTTGATGGTTCTCATCGCGGTACAGCTGAACGGCTGAGGTGAGAGCGGCTTCTATCTGCTTGCGGTCGCTCTTGTGGAGGTCATCATACAGCCGGTCAAGAGCTTCGGCGAGAGCGCCGGACGTCTCCGCGCGCATGGAAGCGACGAGCGCGAACGCTTCCGTCCTCGGCTGCCAGTCCTGCGTATTGGCGGTGCGGGATACGGCTGCCACCATCTCCGAGAAGCGGGATTCGGCGGCGAGCTCGCGCTCGTGCTCCCACTGCTTTTGCAGATGGTCAAATTTAATCTGCAACTCTTTAGAAGCGGAGCGCTTGGCAATGACAGCGGCAACTATCGTAGCCAGCACGGGAAGCACTATGCCGAGAATATCAAGCAACATATTTTCACCTCCCTTCGCGGACATTTTACCATCCGGCGGAGCGGAAGGCAACGGGAGGAGGTAGCCGTGGGCGAGTACAATCAAGCACTTAAAACTTTGATAAAAGCGCGCTTCGGCAGCGAAGCAGAGATGGCACGTCAAGTGGGCAGAAGCAGACAATCCATTAACAAAATGACACGAAAGGGACGCTCACCGAAAATATCCGAGCTGAATTGGTTGGCGGAAGTCTTAGGCGTCAGCGTGGCAACGGTAGTTGATGCGTTTCAAACAGCGCAGTAATGAGGAACCGACCTGATTACAAGGCGGCTATGGAGCGCCTTGGTAAATTCGGGAAACTGTTCTTAGATTACAAGGGCTGTCCGCGTGGAGCCACCGGCCGGCTGTGTGGTCCGATTGAGGATGAAGTGTTGAGCATGGATGTGCTCACCGACGTTGATGGTGGACGGTGGATACCAGTAAACGAGGATGCTCTGCGTGAACTTGTGGGGCGGTACAAGGAATTGAAAGCCAAAAGTGAAGAAGCATAACCCTTGTGCTCCCTTCCAGTCCCTAATAAGCCATTTTACCACTAGAGGCGGGAGGGGACAACTGGGGAATTGGACAAGGCGCAGCTTGCATAGGCTGGCAAATGGAGGTGAGGGGCCTTGAATGAGCCTATATATCCCATCGTCACGCGGGAGGAAATCGCGGACGGGTACATAATGCGATATGACTACGGCCCCAAGCAGGGGGTTACAACCTGCATTGTCCACCATCGACCGGCCACGGCCGAGGAAAGGGCACGGATGCGGAGCGGCATCAACAGGATAATACGTCCGTATGGCTACGAGCTGGCGGACTGAGAGGGGAAACCAGTGTGCACACATATGATGAACGCGAGATGCAGGAATATCTCGCCGAGCAGGTAAACGAAATGATAAACGAGCGGCGGCGCCCGGAGCGGCGCCGGTCCCCGTTCAGGCGGGCCGTGGAGGCGCTGCTGCTCTCTGCACTTCTGGCGGGGCTGCTGGCGCTGGTGCTGATACGTGCCTTAGCAGACGGCGAGCCGCCGGCGGCGGAACTGCCGGCGGCAACTTGGACAAGCGTCACACTGGCCGCGCCGGAGACGCCGGCACCGGAGCCTTCACCCGAGCCGGAGCCGGTCCCGGCGACGGTCACGCTCACGAGCCGGTACGCGCCGGTGACCGAGGACGAGATAGAGCTGATAGCCCGCATTGTCCACCTGGAGAGCAACAACCAGGCGTTTGAGGGGCAGCAGGCCGTAGCCGAGTGCATCCTAAACCGCATTTGGGCGGACAACTTCCCGGACACGGCGCAGGAGGTGGTCTACTCCGCCGGGCAGTTCACGACGGCGGAGGGCGCGGCGCGAGCCATACCTACACTTGAAAATTACATGGCCGTCATGGCTGCACTATACGGCGAGCCGGTGACACCGCTGGACGTGGTGTACTTCAACGGCGTGCCGGAGAGCCGCTACGTCTGGAGGCAGATAGACGACCATGTGTTTTGTTATCAGTATCCATGGGCCTACGAGAGCGGGCAGTACAACAACAGAGACAGGGAGGTACATACAGTGTCAGTCACAATCTACAACTGGACAGTAACCCATCCCGAGCATGGCACGGCCAAAGTAACCGCAGTCAACCGCTACTTCGCCGTGCTGGCCGCGGCACAGGACTGGGGCATAAGCAGCAAACTCAAATTGCACGCAGAGTGTGATGTCGAACAGGGGGAGCCGGTTATGACGGCCACGCCGGAGCTGGACGCGGAGGACTACGGCGATGTCTGACTATCCGGGGTACGATACGCTATGCCGTCACTGCGGCAAGCCGATAATCTTCATCCGCACGACCAACGGCAAGCTAATGCCGTGCGACGCCACGCCGGTCAAATACTGGCTCAGCGACGACGAGCGAGGCGTAATGGTATACCAGCGCAACGGCACATATGCCCGTGCCATGCTGGACGGCCTGCCGTCGACGTGCTCCGGGAGCGGATACCGTCCGCACTGGCCGAGCTGCACGAAGAGGGACAAGCCCGCCAAGCCCGTACCTCGGCCTGACAGTCCGGCCCGCGTGGCTATCCGCGAAAGAATAGAGCGTGAGCGTGAGGCGAAAGCGGCGCGCGAGGCCAAGGCCGCAGAGAAGCAGGTAGCGGCGGAGCGGCTGCGCGAGGCCGAAGCGGCGCAAGCGAGCCTGTTTGACCGATAATGGACATTGAGGTCTGCCGCAAGTGCAAAAAGTATGATGCGGACATTGATGCCTGCGCCTATCTGCTCCGGACTGGGCATACCCGAGGGCAGATAGTACAGAGCGCGCGGGGACGAAGAATCGTTGTCTACCCGGAGCCATGCGACAAGTACGAACCCTTAGATGACATGCAAAAGAAGGGCGCGCGCAGCCGGTCCGGCCGAAAACTGCAAAGCTTCCCGGAGCGGGACAAGCTCTATGCTCAGGGGCTTAGCGACCACAAAATAGCCGAAGCACTGGGCACCAGCTCCAGCGCTATATTGGGCTGGCGGCGGGCGCGCGGACTGCCGCCAAACGACCAAAGCTCCAACAAAATAACGAAAGAGGAACAGGATGCGCGGCTAAAGCTCTATTATCAGGGGATGACCGATCGAGCGATGGCCAAGGAATTGGGCGCTACAGTGGCGAGCATATGCAGCTGGCGGCGCCGGATGAAGCTGCGGCCGAACGCATCCGCAAAAGGAGGCAGGAAATGATAATCAACGACAAAGCCCTAGCCAAAGCACTCAAGCGCTCGGGAATGACAGGATTCAAGATTTGCGTAAATGGTAATACCGCGCGGCTGGTTTCCTGGGACTGGGCGGCGAAGATACGGCTCTCCGGAGCGAATGAGCCGCCGAAGCTGACGCTCGCGGCGCTCGTTGAAATGCTCGGATACATACCGGGCGACGGCGAGTGCGGACACGTCTATAAAACTAAGAGCGGCTGGGAGTGGCAGGACATGACCGAGGGAGTGTTCGACAGCGACTACAACACACTCGCACGCCACGAGCAGAGCACTATGAGTTGCGTGCTGCTGCCTATCCGCTTTTCCGGACCGCTGGTGCTCACGATGACCGGGAAGATGTACCGTGTCACGGGACCCGGCTCGCTTGCCGCAGATATGAGCGCGTTCTGCTTCAAAGAACCCGGCTCGCTGTGCTTCGGCGACGCCGACAGCGAGCTGTACATAAGCTGTCAGCGCCCGGAACTGCCGAGCCGGACGTGGCAGCAGCTTGAGGGTATCGACTGGGAGGTGCGCGAAGATGGCGTATGAACTAGTAAGAAACAAGGACAAGCTCTGCGACCTGGTAGAGAGCCTGGGCTTTACCCTGCCGGAGCGGCAAAACATAGCGTTCACGCGCTACAGGGACGGGCAGATGTCGCTGAAATTCTCGCTCACCGGTGAGAGGTACGAGTATTTCCTGAGCACCGGCACCGAAGGAATAATACTGATGCGCAATATCCGGCGGCTGAACACGGAGGACACTATATATTGCGAACAGGATTTTATGCGCGTCAGCATAGGCAAACTCCTGGCGGCGGGAATGCTCAAAGAAGTGAATGAAGGCGTACAGGCTCCGGCCGAGTGAGGCCGGGTTGCGGGAGCTGGCGCGGCGGGTATTCGGCGTCGATGTTAAGGGCCCGCCGCGCTTTTCGGAACGGCAAAACGGCGAGGGGGCGCTGACATGGCGCACGGGCGGAGCCGAGCACACTCTGCGCATCGGAGCCTGCCGGGGCCAGGCAATACTCACCCACGAGTGGATGGAGCGGGACAAGCTTGGCTTTCGCCGTCACTGCTGCGATGCGGAGCGGGTGCAGGTGGCGGTGATGCTAGAGCTGGAAATGTTAGAGGAGGTAGAGCTGTGAACTTTAAGTACACGATTTTTGAAGGGAAAGGCCGGGGCGTAGACGTCCAGAACTTCTTTCACGAGCTTACAAAGGGCGGCATCGAGATAGTACAAATGGGGATATTGCTTTCCCCGAGCGGCCTGAACTGCTGCTTCGGGAGTAATCGAAACACATGGAGGCTGTTGTGCGAGATGTGTGGAGAGGAAAAGCTGGAGGCCTGGAGAAAGAGAGCGGGCAAGTATTTCAAGACCGAGGAATTCGCGCTTATCTTGCAGGAGCTGGCGGAGATACTTGCCGGCCTGCCAGATGAGGCGGACGACTGTGGAGGTTGAGGGAGGCCATTGAAGTGGATGACTACAGACGCGCCCTCCTGGGCGACCACGAGGCGGCGAAGCGGCTGACGGATGCGGGGGCGCTGGTGCCGTGTTCGTGGTGCGGGAAAACCCCTACAGAAGATGATTTATTTTACAGGTGGGGGAAATATAGCTTTTTCCATGACTGTAAAAAGGCCGGCGCCATGCGCATTGAGGGGAAAACCAGATTTGATGTGTACCTCGCCTGGAACACCCGCGCACCGATTCTGAGTGCGGAGGAGATGGAGATGCTAGAATGAACGATGTATATTTAGTTGCCACAGATGGCACGACAATTAAGAGCGTAACTATTTGTGATGATGCTATAGCTGATACGTCAGCACGTCAGCTGCGCTCACGAGGGCGAAAAGTAAAAGTGTTCCATGACCGCGAGAGCTATTTGAAATATTTGAAGGAGTACAATGAATGAAAATTGACCGCAATGACGATTTTGGCGGCGCTGTGCTGAATTGTGCCGTCCGGTATGCGCTCGGACGGGCGAGCTATATGCCCAGCCTTGTAATGGATGAGATAAGGCCCATGCTACCAAACTGCCCTGATAAGACACTGTGGTGTTTTGATAGGGATATCAACGAGTGGTTGTCTGGCAGGAACGGTCAAACTGACGCATACGAAAAGGACTGGCTTGATTTTGTGACAGCCGTGCGGGTCGAGATGGATAAACGGAAGGAGGCCCAGCCATGATTACGCGGGAAGAAGCGATAAAAAGGATTGATGAACAGTATAAAATTTGCGAAGAGTTTTATTATTTGAGCGCTAGCCCTGAAAAAGACTACCCCGGTGTAATGTCATACATGGAGGCGCTTGCTGTTGCTATCTCCGTCCTCCGCCCCGTCAGCCGGGAGCAGGTGGAGCGGATGTTTCTTGGGTGTGATTTCTGCAAGATAGAGCTGGATGATTTTCCATACATCGTAGCGCACAGCGACTATTCTTCGAGCGACACTTGCTATGAACCGAGCTTTTGCCCCATTTGCGGAAAACCACTTACGGACGAGGCCGTGCAGATGGTGATGGAGAGATTGGAGGCGCTACATGAGACTGTTGAGTGATATAGCGTGGATTATCCTTCTGGCCATCACGCCGTGGTGGCTGTTCGAGAGATTTTTCCTGCCCGACTGTGAGCGGGCTGTGTGCATGAAATTGGAGAATCAACATGAGACCATATAGATGCCCTATTTGCAATGGCACCGGAATTGTGCCGGGCGGGTTCTATCTCTCGGTTAACGGGTATTCCACAAGCACCAACACAACCGAAATGTGTCACCAATGCCAGGGAAGCGGCCTTATATGGGGTATCAACGACAGATACGAGCCAAGTTTTGCGAGCAATAATATTTTTGGGGAGGCGCTGAAAGCTGGCAAGGGCGATTGATAAGGACAAGCTCATAACCTCAATGGCATGGCATGACCAACAGGGCATGATTTCAAGCATCGACGATGTTCTGGATATAATTGAGGCGTTTCCCACCCTCACCCCGCCGAACGAGTGGATAAGCGTGGAGGAGAGGCTGCCGGAGAAGAATGCACAAGTGCTTATGTGGAGCGCAAAGTGGAATATTGCAGAAGCGGGGAGTTATTACAATGGGCGGTTTTGGGTGTATAGCGAAATCGGGGATGCATACATAGCTGACGATATAACCCACTGGATGCCCCTTCCCGCACCGCCTGACCGCCGCCCGCCGGAGGGAGAGACATGAAAATCGCTGTAACTGTCACTGGATATATCGACGTCCCGGACGATTGGGACGACGGGCAGTATTCCGCGCTTGACGTAGCGGAGTACCGCTATAATGAGCAGCTAACCGTGGACGACGCGCTGAACGAGCTCGCCCGAAAGATGGCGGCATACCCAGACGATATAGAGGTGAGCGCAAATTGGCCGGAGGGAGAGGAGGACGCATGATAACACACATTACAGTTGAGGACGCTGCTAAGCTGATTTCGCGGCTGACGAACGCGAATGAGATGCAAGCTCTAACGTATATCAGGGAGGCGGCTGACCGCGGAGAAATTCAAGCCGCCGACGCCCTCGAAGAGCTGCGGGCCGAGCTTAACGCCGCTAAATCTCCGGAAGTGCTCGAAGCCGTTGATGAACTGATAGAGTTTGCGCGTACACGAATGGGTATAGCGGAGTGGCTCTATTACGTTGATGTGCTTGGCGAGTGGCGTGGTCAGAAGGAGGACTGACATGGGACGACTGGGAGCAGCGAGACAGGAAGGAGTAAGTTTATGCTTGAAATAATCGTTGTTGTCTTGATATACCTGGTACTCTGCGCTGCGAGCTGGGCAATTGTAGTCGGGCTTTTGAAGCTCATAGGGCTGTGCTTCGGCTTTTCCGTCTCGCTGGCAGTGGCGACCGGCATATGGCTGGTGCTTTTCTTGATTAAGTTGGTCTTTGGCAAGGTTAGGAAGTGATACACATGGATGAAATCTATATTAAACAGTTCTTAAGTATGGACAAGGAGGCTGAGCAGCGCCTGAATGACGAAGAGAACAAAGCACTCCTTGCGGGTGCATATGCGCTGGGCAGCTATGGGCGGCCGTCAGTGCGCGCAGTCCAGAAAAAAGCGGCGAGCTTTGTGCGTGACAGACTGGAACTGGACGAAATCTATGCTCAGCTCGCCGAGGAGGCTGCCGAGCTGGCACATGCAGCGCTCAAGATGCGGCGGGTTATCAACAGGAAGAACCCGACGCCGGTTGACGCCGACGACGCTTTCGAGTCTGTGGTGGAGGAAGCAAGCGACGTAATTGCCGTGCTTGATACGCTTCATATCGCCCGGGACGAGTGCCGGATAGCGCAAAAGCTCACACGGTGGGAGGAGCGGATAAAAGATGGCGATAAAGAACTACACGACGGAGATTGACGTGTACCGCAGCGTCGGGGAGATTCAGGGAGCGCTGGCCGCCCACGGCGTCAGCAAGATCATGGTCGACTACGAAGAAGGCACGCCGAGCGGGATAACATTTGCGATACCAACGCCGCGTGGGATGCTCGGCTTTAAGCTACCGGCGAACGTGGACGGGGTGCGGGCGGTGTTCGCCCGGCAGAAGGTCAGAGCCGCCGACGGTCAGGCGGAGCGGACGGCCTGGCGAAACGTCCGCGACTGGGTGATGGCGCAGATGGCGCTGATCGAGGCCGGAATGGTGCAGCTCGACGAGGTGTTCTTGCCCTACCTGGTGGACAACAGCGGCACTACACTGTTCGAGGCGTACCAGAGCGGACGCCTGACACTGGGAAACGGGGAGAAAGCATGACATTGCTAGAGCTCATACAAACGATGAACGCATACGAACTGGCTGAATTTATGTGGACGCTTGCTGAGTGCGAGCGGCAAAAAATGCTGGGTGTTCTCAAACGAGCCGGGGTTGAAGCAGAAATTGTTAGCCTCCCGGCGATAGATATAGCGAACATAGCTAAGCAACTACTTAGCGAAATCGGCGATGTGTTTTGACCACGGGGCCCGCTGGTGCGGGCCTCATTGTGAGGACACATACTACATTTAATACTACGCGCGCGTGCGCGCGTAGTTTCGAGCTTGTAACGTATCTTAACTCAGCGACCAGTGAGGAGGCAGCAGGCGTGAGCAGATATAAGGGGAGGACCTTCGTTCGGGAACAGAGCTATGTCTGCGGCAATTACATGGACGCGGACATATATCCAGTATTTCAGAAGCCGGGAATAAGGCGCAAGAAGTCTAAGCCGACATCAGAAATGCAGGAAAAGCTCAATCAACGCAATGCCGAAAAGAAATTCGCTCGCCTTGCCAATCTCAATTTCGGACCGGAGGATTACGCGCTGCATCTTACATACGCAAGGCAGCCGGAAAGCGCAGACGATGCGTCCCGCCTGGCCCGCAATTACATACGCCGAGTCAACAGGCGCAGAAAAAAAGCCGGGCTTGAGCCGGCAAAGTATCTGCTTACGACGGAGTACGGAAAGAAATCCGGCCGAGTCCATCATCACCTGATTATCTCCGGAGGACTGAGCCGCGACGAGATGGAGGATATATGGAAGCTCGGCACGGCCAACTGCCTGCGTCTGCAATTTGACGAAGAGAGCGGCATCGTTGGCCTCGCCAGTTATATCACCAAGGAGCGGAGCATGTATAAGCGCTGGAGCGGCTCCCGAAACCTTGTTCAGCCGGAGCCGGTGCAGCGTGATGGAGCTATGAGCCTGGAGGATTTGGACGACTTGGGCGAGGCTGCGGAAGCGGGCCTCGGATACAACGAGCTGGAGCGGCTGTATCCGGGCTGGCGCTGCGTGGAGTGCTCCAGCGAGCACAACGACGTCAACCACGCCTGGTATGTCCGGGCGCGGTTTGTCCGCATTGTTCCGGATGCGGAGAGGGGGCGACGGCGTGGCGACAAGGTTTAAGTACCTACCTTCGGTGCACAAGAGCTACGCCGAGCAGGGGAAAATCTTTTTCGACTGCCAGAACTATGCGGGGCAGCCGGCGGAGCTGCGCGAGAAAATCGACAGGCTGATACTCGAAGCCGGGGGCGAACATGCGGGGGCGCTCCGGGCTTATCTCTGCACGCGCGCGAGCTGGGAGCGGGTGACGATGGAGCACTTTGTTTCCGGGGCTACGTTAGACAGAATTAGACGAAGATTCTTTGAACTATGGTAGGCGCGCGGCGGCGTGCCTTGAGGCGTTTGAGGCCGTTCCCCATACGGGGAGCGGCTCTTTTTTATTATCGACTGGAAAATAATGTTGACGGTAAGAAGGGGGCACTTAGCCTCACAATGGCAGTATGGACGACCGGCGAGAGGAGGCTGTGTCTGGAAACCCACGCGAAGCCCAGCGAAGCGGGTTCGCGCGGGAGAGGACGAGCAACGAACTGAAGCGCATGCTCGCCGCCCCGGCGGGCGTAGCGGAAGGGAGTTTGTGAGGACGATGGCGAAGGGCAAATACAAGGCCTGGCTCACGGAGGACGGGCTGAAAAAGCTCGCGGAAATGGCGCCGCGGCTGACCGATGCGGAGATGGCACGCGAGATGGGCGTGTCCAGCTCTACATACTACGACTGGCTCAAGAGATACCCGGAGATGTCGGAGGCGGTGACACGCGCACGCGCGGGCGCGGACGCGCGCGCGATCAATGAGAGCGTCGAGGAGTCTTTGCTCGACGCGGCGCGCGGCGGTGTCCGGACACTCAAGAAGCCGATGAAGGTACGGCGGATTTCGTTTGACGAGCGCGGCCGGCGTGTGGAGAGCGAGGAAATAGTCTACGCCGACGAGCAGGTCTACATACAGCCCAACGTCAAGGCGCAAATATTCTGGCTGACGAACCGCGCGCCGGAGCGGTGGCGCAACAAGATCGAAGCAATGGTAAACGACGACAGCGGATTCAGTTTCGCCTTCCGGGAGGCAACGAGAGAGGAGGCGGCGGAGTATGCCGACTAAGGTGCTGAACCTGAACGAGCGGCAGAAGCTCTTTTTCAAAGCCAGACGTCGCTTCATCGCCTACGGTGGGGCGCGCGGCGGCGGGAAAACGTGGGCGGTACGCACAAAGGCGATGCTGCTGTCGTGCCGGTACGACGGCATCAAGATACTCATAGTGCGTCGGAGCTTCCAGGAACTGCGCGACAACCACATCCTCCCTCTGCAAATGGAGCTGCGGGATTTGGCGCGGTGGAAGGAGCAGGAGAAGCGATTCATCTTCCCAAACGGCTCGTACATCCGGTTCGGCTACTGCTCCGCGGAGCGGGACGTGCTGCAATACCAGGGGCAGGAGTACGACATCATCTTCATCGACGAGGCCACGCAACTGACGGAGTTTCAATTCCAGACCTTCAAGGGCTGTTTGCGCGGCGCGAACGACTTTCCGAAGCGGATGTACCTCACCTGCAACCCCGGCGGCGTAGGCCACGCGTGGGTGAAGCGGCTGTTTATCGACCGGCAGTACGTCGAGGGCGAGCGGCCGGAGGACTACGAGTTCATTCAGGCCAAGGTCACGGACAACCCCGTGCTGATGAAAAAAGACCCGGAGTACATCAACATGCTGCGCTCCCTGCCGTACGAGCTGCGCGAAGCGTGGCTGAACGGCTCCTGGGATATATTCGCCGGGCAGTATTTCAGCGAGTGGAACCGAGACGTGCACGTGGTGGAGCCGTTTGCAATCCCGGCGTGGTGGCGGCGGTACATCACCCTCGACTACGGTCTGGACATGCTGGCGGCCTATCTCATCGTCGTGGACGACCACGACATGGCATACGTGGTGCAGGAGGTGTACAAGGGGCGCGACCTCGGCGAGGGCGCGAAGGGGCTGATAGTCAGCGAGGCCGCGGCGGAGGTCAAGGCGCTCGCCGGCAACGGCGACATTGCCGCCTATCTGGCGCCGCCTGACCTGTGGAACGCACGGCAGGAGACAGGCAAGAGCGTGGCGGACATCTTTGCCGAGAGCGGAATCTACCTCACGCAGACCAGCAACGACAGAATTGACGGCTGGATGGCCATGCACGAGCGGCTGCACGTGTTTGAGGACGAGCAGGGTGTGCAGGTTGCCAAGCTGAGGATATTCCCGCAGTGCGTCAACCTCATCCGCACGCTGCCTCAGCTCCGCTACGACGACAAGCGCATCAACGACGTGGCAACCGAGCCGCACGAGCTGACGCACGGACCGGACGCCCTCCGCGGCTGGTGCGTGTACTGGACGCGCCGGGCATCCGTTCCGGCGGCGCCGCTGCGAAGCAACTGGACGAAGGACATGCTGGAAGATTACTCACGGGCCACCGAGAGCGAGCGGCGACTGCTGCTCGAGATGTGGGGGCCACATCCGTAAGGAGGCAATATGGCTAACGACAAGCTTGCGCTCTGGCAGGAGCGCCTCGGCAGAAACGACAGCCAGTACGAGGCTGAGCGGGCGCAGATGGACACCCGCCAGGACCTATACCAGGGCAGCCGGCGCATAACGCCGCTGGTCGGCACGGCGAGGATTGAGAACAGCAACACCCCGCACGTCCGCAACATCTGCGCCGAGATGATAGAGAGCCAGGTCAACAGCTCGCTGCCCGCGCCGAAGGTCACGGCCGTGCGGCCGGAGGACGAGCGGCTGGCGAAGATAATCGAGGACATGCTGCGCAACGAGATGGACAGGCTGCCTTTCGAGCAGCTCAACGACATGATGGAGCGGACGGTGCCTATCCAGGGCGGGGCGGCGTACCTCGTCGAGTGGGACAACACGGAGCGGACGCACAACACCGTCGGCGAGCTGACCGTCTCGCCCATCCATCCCAAGCAGATAGTGCCGCAGGCGGGCGTGTACACCGGCATCGAGGATATGGACTACATCATCCTCAAAATGCCGCAGACGCGCGAGTACATCCGCCGGCGCTACGGCGTGGACGTGAGCGCCGAGGGCGAGACCGAGCCGGACATCAAGAGCACATCGGAGGCCGACACGGCCGAGGACATGGTAACGCAGTACATAGCATACTACCGCAACGACTCCGGGGGCATCGGCCTCTACTCGTGGGTAGGCAACACGGAGCTCGAGGACTTGGAGGATTACCAGGCGCGAAGGTTGCGCCGCTGCGCCGTATGCGGGGCGCTGGAGCCGATGGAGGACGCCCAGGACGTTGCCGAGGAGGTGCTTGACGAGGCCGCAGCCGCCGTCGGCGCGGAGGGCGAGGACTTGATGCTCGGAGCGGGACTTCCGCCGGACGGCGAAGAGTGGCGCGGCGCGAGCATGAACTGGCTTGACGGCGAGCTGTACGCCGCGCCGCCGGACGGCGAGGACAGGAGCACGGCCAAGATATGCCCTTACTGCGGCTCCGCCGAGTGGGTGGAGAGCACCGAGGACTACGAGGAGGTCTACTCCCCCATCAGGCGCAGCGACGGCAGCGTCATCCGCGGGGCGCAGCCGGTGACAGTTCCGACCGGCGAGTTTGACGAGTTCGGCAACCCGGTCATAGCGGTGACGCTCGAGCCGACGCGGATACCGTACTACAAGCCCAACATCTACCCGGTGATATTGCAGAAAAACGTGAGCGTCTACGGGCAGTTCCTCGGCGACAGCGATATCGACAAGATAGCCGACCAGCAGAACACCACAAACCGGCTGGAGAAGAAGATTATCGACAAGCTGATTTCCCTCGGCAGCTTCGTGACCTTCCCGCCTGACGCCCGCATACAGCGGGACGAAAACGACATGAAGGTCATCTACCCCAGGACCCCGGCGGAGATGGCCATGATAGGCGCTTTCAACATCCAGGGCGACATCGCGCAGGACTTGGAGTACCTCGAGCATGTGTACGAGGAGGCCAGGCAGATCATCGGCATCACGGATTCGTTCCAGGGGCGCAAGGACAGCACGGCCACGAGCGGCACGGCGAAGGAGTTCGCCGCCGCCCAGAGCGCCGGCAGGCTGGAGAGCAAGCGCGTGATGCGCAACGCCGCCTACGCCGCCCTGTTCGAGGCGATGTTCAAGTTCAAGCTGGCCTACGCGGACGAGCCGCGCCCGGTTATCTCCACCGACGTGCAGGGCGAGACGGTGTATGGCACGTTTAACCGCTACGACTTCCTGCGCCAGGACGCGGCCGGGGAATGGTACTGGAACGATCAGTTCCTGTTTTCCTGCGACACGTCGGCGCCGCTGGCGAACAACCGCGAGGCAATGTGGCAGGAGGCTCGGATGAACCTGCAGACCGGCGCTTTCGGAGACCCGGCGAGCTTGGAGACGCTGATACTCTTTTGGACGCGCATGGAGCAGCTGCACTATCCGGGCGCTGCCGACACGCGGACATACCTGGAAAACCAGCTCCAGCGGCAGCAGCAAATGCAGCAAGTGCAGATGCAGATGGCCGTCCAACAGGCCGCGTCCCAGCAGGCTTCCGCTGCGGTGCAGCAGGCCATGCAGGGCGCGAGCGGCGGGCAGATGGGTGGTGGCGTTATGTGATATCTGACCGGCACCACCTGACATCACGAAAGAAAGGAGGACGGGAGCATGGCTAACAAGGACAGCAAGCGCGGCGGATACGGCTACACCGGCCGCATCTCCAACAGCGGCGCGCAGCGCGTCGAGGCGCCCATCACCCCGAACGGCAAGAAGGGCACCGCGCAGATCAAGACCGGTAACGACCTGAGAACCGGTAACGGCAGGTAAGGAGGACACATGGACGGAATGGAAATCTACGAAGCCCTCGGCGTAGAACCCGAGGAGGAAAACCCCAACCCCGAGCAGCCACCGGAGGAGGCCGACACGACGCCGGAGGGTGGAGCGGACAACCACGAGGAGGACGCTCCGGAGAATGAGGGCGACGGCGGCGAGGGTGAGGCGTCGCCTGCGGACGGAGGTCAGGAGCAGCCGGCCGAGGGCGGCGAAGCGCAGCCCCCGGAGGGCAAGGACAAGCCGAAGCCGCCGAGTCGCGAGGAGATGCTGGCCGAGGCCAGGCGCATAGCCCAGGCGGAAAAGGCACGCGAGATGGACGAATTTGTGAAGGGGCTGAACCTTATCGACCCCGCCACGAAGAAGCCCGTGACGACTGTGGCCGAGTACAACGAGTACAAGGCGCGTATCAACAGCGAAGCCCGCGAGCGGATCCTGAAGAAGGCCGGACTGAGCGAGGAGAAGTTCAAGGAGTTCGTAAACTCCCAGCCCGAGGTCAGCGAGGCGCGCGCGGCCGCACAGGCGGCGCAGCGCGAGCGCGCCAAGGCCGCCATTGACGAGCAGGTGCGCCAGATCCACGAGATAGACCCGACTATCAACGAGTTTGCCGACCTCGGAAAGATGGAGAACTTCAAGCAGTTCTACGATCTGGCGCGCAATCACCGGCTTTCCCTGGTGGACGCCTACAAGCTGGTCAACATGGACAAGCTCACGCAGCGGCGCATTGACGCCGAGCGCCAGGCGGCTCGCAACGCCGCGGCGAGCAAAGCCCACCTGCAGAAGCAGAAGCCGCGCGGCGGCGCTGCTGCTGACGTACCCGTGCCGGCAGACGTCGCGGAGTTCTACCGCGAGCTGGTGCCGGGGATATCCAACGCCGACATGCAGCGCGATTACTCGCGCTACGCAGCCAAACAGAAGAAAGGAGTGTAATCATTGGCTTTTAAATTCCACCAGACGCAGGGCAACATCATACCCGGCAACGAGTATCTGCCCGTCAGCGCCATCACGCCGGTTATAGGGCTGCTGCTCACGATGAGCGGCGGTCAGCTCGCCATCGCGAGCGGCACCACGCAGCCGAGCTACGTCAGCCTGTGCACCATGAGCGAGGCGGCGACCGCCGGCGACATCATACCCGTAACCCGCATCCTGCCCGACATGGTATTCGCCACCACCTGGAGCGTAGCCGCGTCGAGCGTCAAGATTGGCGACAAGGTGACCATCTCCGCCGACGGCCTCGAGGTCACGGCGACCACCACGGGCGGCGTAGCCGAAGTCGTGGGCATGGACGGCACCGCCATCGGCGACACCGTTTACGTCCGCTTCCCCGGCGTGGTGCAGGTCGCTGCCGCGGGCGGTGGCGGCGGCTGATACCGCCGCGCAACTAAAAATCTGAAAGGAGATATACATATATGCCCGGAATTTCTATAACCGAAGCCAGTGGCGTAGCTGACAGCCTGTTCGGCAAGATTCAGGCGCCGCTGAGGCTTTTCCTTCTCAAGCAGGGCGAGGCCTTCGAGGCCGAGTCCATGCTTCCACACCTGTTCGCCATCAGCGCCAGCAAGCACTTCGGCGAGATGAGCGGCGGACTTACCTCCATGGCCGACTGGGAGCCTGTCGGCGAGAACGGCACTTATCCTGTCGTAGACTTCGAGGAGACGTTCAGGAAGCTGATCATCAACGAAACATGGAAAAGCAGCTTTTCCATCTCCCGCGAGCTGGTTGATGACGCGACCTTCACCGACCTTCGCAGCAGGCCGCAGAACTTTATCCAGAGCTACTACCGCACGCGCGAGAAGTTCGGCGCCGCGCTCTACGGCTCGGCCATTGCCGGCAACAAGACCGTGCAGGTGGGCAAGAAAACCTTTGACGTGTCTGGAGCGGACGGCCAGCCGCTGTTCAGCAAGACCCATCCGAGTAAGACCCGCAAGAACGCGACGCAGACCAACCTCTACAGCGACGAGTTCAGCGCGTCGGCGCTCGGCGCGCTGGAGACCGCGATGCAGAACGTCACGGACGACAACGGCGAGGTGCTCGACATCACGCCGGACACCATCCTCATCGCCAACGACTACAAGCTGAAGAACGACATCTTTGCCGCCATCGGCGCGGACAAGGATCCGGCGACCAGCAACAACGCCTACAACTACCTGTTCGGGCGCTGGAACGTCATCGTCTGGCCGTACCTCAACAAGTACGTCACTGCCGGTGCTCATCCCTGGGTGCTGCTGGACAGCAGGTACATGAAGGATCACGGCGCGGCGCCCTGGTACAACCGTGTCGAGCTGGATATCAAGAGCAGCATAGACGAGGGCAACGACGCCAACAAGTGGCGCGGTTATGCGCGCTGGGGCGCGGGTTTCGTCGACTGGCGCTTCGCGGCCGTGGCCGGCGTGAGCGGCGGCACTCAGCTGATATCTGCTTGAGCGGTTAGGGGGTGACACGAGTGGCTCTCACACTCCAGCAGTGCATCGATGAGGTGGACGAGATAAAGCCAAATGCTTTCAGCGCCGAGACAAAGACGCGCTGGCTCAACGAGATAGAGGGCAAGGTGCAGACGGAGGTAATGCTCATTGCAAGCGTGGATGTCGTCCAGTACAGCTATCCCGAGAACAAGGATTGGGAGCTGCTCGTTAATCCCCCGTATGACCGCCTCTATCCGGCCTACCTCGCCGCGCGAATCGACTTCGCAAACGGCGAGTACGAAAAATATCAGAACACGATGCAGATGTTCAACGACGTCTACAACAATTTCGTTCGCTGGTATGCGGCAACCTACGCGCCGGCGGATGCGTACAGGGAGGGATTGATATGAATCCGTACAATCCGCCGGGGCCGGGTAGTTGGCTCGGGTATTACATATCGGCATATGCCATCGCCGTCAAACACGGCTTCGTCGGAAGCGAGGAAGAGTGGCTTGCGTCCCTCATCGGGCCGACGGGACCGCAGGGCGCGGGCTTCGTCGTGCTCGGCACATATGATTCTGTCGAAGCGCTGAAACAGGCTCACCCGACCGGAGAGGCGGGCGACTGCTATCGTGTCGGCACGGGAGAGCCGTATCTGGCGTACTTTTGGGACCCGCAGACTGAGGACTGGCAGCCGCAGCAGATAGTAGGCGAGACCGGACCGACCGGGCCGACCGGCCCCACGGGCGGCGTGGGCATGACCGGTGCGCAGGGCCCGACCGGCCCTACCGGCGCGCAGGGTGTACAGGGACCGACCGGACCGCAGGGCGCACCGTCGAATGTGCCCGGCCCCACCGGCCCAATTGGCGCGACCGGCCCCACGGGGCCTACCGGGCCGAGGGGCGAAAACTCCACCGTACCTGGCCCGACCGGTGCGCAGGGGCCTACAGGCCCCACCGGCCCGCAGGGCGCGCCGTCGAGCGTACCCGGCCCCACCGGCCCGATTGGTGCAACCGGCCCTACAGGCCCGACGGGGCCGCAGGGAGAGGCCAGTACCGTACCCGGCCCGCAGGGCGAGCGCGGCGCGACAGGCGAAATAGGGCCTACTGGCCCCACCGGCCCGACAGGTGCGCAAGGCCCCACAGGGCCTAAAGGCGCCGACTCCACTGTGCCGGGGCCGCAGGGCGCCACGGGCCCCATTGGCCCTACAGGCCCTACCGGGCCGCGGGGAGAAGCGAGTACGGTTCCCGGCCCTACAGGTGCGCAGGGGCCGACCGGCCCAACCGGGCCTAAAGGCGACACGGGTGCTACGGGAGATACCGGGCCGCAGGGTGCAACCGGGCCGACCGGTCCAACCGGCCCGAAGGGCGACACAGGCTCGGGCCTGAATATCCTCGGGCAGTACGACGACCTCGAGGCACTGCAGAGCGGCGTACCGTCGCCCAACATCGGCGATAACTACTACGTCGGCGCAGCCGCGCCGTACAACATCTACACCTGGACGAATGTCGCAGGCTCGCCGCAATGGGTGGACGGCGGACAGCTCCAGGGCGCCAAGGGCGACACCGGCCCTACCGGCCCACAGGGCGAGGCGTCTACAGTCCCCGGCCCTACCGGCCCCACGGGCCCCGCCGGTGTACAAGGCCCCACCGGGCCAACCGGCCCCACGGGCGCAGCGGGAGCCGACGGCGCGAAGGGCGATACCGGCGCGACGGGTGCTACAGGCCCGACAGGGCCGACTGGCCCCACTGGCGCAGCCGGAGCGGATGGAGCTACAGGCCCTACCGGCCCTGCAGGCGCTGACGGCGCGCCGGGCGCGAAGGGAGACAAAGGCGACACCGGTGCAACCGGCCCGACAGGGCCAACCGGCCCGCAGGGTGAAACCGGCGCGGCTGGTGCAGATGGAGCCATCGGCCCCACTGGGCCGACCGGCCCCGCCGGGGCGGACGGCGCTTATGGTGCGCAGGGCCCGACCGGCCCCACTGGGCCGCAGGGTACTGTCGGCCCCACCGGCCCGACCGGCGCCGTCGGCACGCCGGGCGCGAAAGGTGACAAGGGCGATACCGGTGCGATCGGCCCTACCGGCCCGACAGGGCCGAAGGGTGATACCGGCGACGCCGGAGCCAATGGAGCCACCGGCCCCACAGGCCCGACTGGCCCCGCCGGAGCGGACGGCGCTGCCGGTGCAACAGGCCCCACAGGTCCGACAGGACCGCAGGGCGCGCCGTCTACCGTGGCCGGGCCGACCGGCCCGACAGGCCCCACGGGTGCGGCCGGAGCCGCCGCGACCATCAACGGGGTCAATGCGCTGACGCTTCAGGGCGGCAGCAACGTCACCCTCAACCAGAGCGGCAGCACGGTGACGATTAACGCCAAAGCTCCGAGCGTACTGGCGTTCAGCAGCAACAAGACCGTGGCAACCAGCGCATGGAGCAGCAACAGCACTTACACGGCGTACCCGTACCGGGCAAGTGTAGCCTATGCCGGCGTGACGGCAGACTACTTCCCGGACATAGTGTTTAACCCCAACGACGCGGACTTCGGCAAGCTTGCGCCGATATGTGAGACGTATGCGGGCGGCGTGTACATATACGCCAGCGAGCGGCCGGGCGCGACGGTCAACATCGTGAGCGCGAGCTTCATCCGCGCGGCAACCTGACAGGAGGTACAGCAGAATGCATAATTACCACAAAATGGCTCCGGGGGGGGGCTCGAA
>OJQP01000047.1_pt1 | contig 133533 bp, 131 predicted proteins | sample 1598871 | NCBI WGS metagenome assembly OJQP01 (sample SAMN03922520, study PRJEB24848) | human gut metagenome | isolation source: stool sample | host: Homo sapiens | place: Germany | collected 2010-02
ACTCTATTATGCTCACGAGCTTCTTGTTGGTGGCATACTCGGTCAGGTATATGGCGCTGCCGACGCCGAGGGGCAGGACTATTATAAGCGTGGCGATGATGACGTAGACCGTATTGACGATGGAGGGGAGTATGCCCTCGATGTCGTTTATTACGCTCTCCTCGCTGGTGAGGAACTCCCAGCTCAGGTTGGGTATGCCGCGATAGAGTATGTACCCGATAAGAAACACCAGCAGCGCGCAGATAATAACGGCGCTGACATAGAGCAGCACGCGCATCGTGCCGTTCCAGGCGCGGCGTTTTGAGGATATGGGCTCGGTTATGGATACGCTGGTTTCGTTCATATCAGTTGCCCTCCTTATTGCGCTTGAGGAAGAGGTTCAGCGCGGCGTTGATAAGCATGATAAACACGAAAAGCACAAGGCCGATGGAGAACAGAGCCTGGCGGTGCAAATCCCCGGCGTAGCCCATCTCGCCCGCGATGGCGGTGGTGAGGAACTTGACGCTGCTCAGCAGGCTGGGCATGTTCGCCACGTTGCCGGCGACCATCAGTATGGCCATGGCCTCGCCGATGGCGCGGCCCACGCCGAGCACGACGGCGGCGGCGATGCCGCTCTTGGCGGCGGGGGCGCTCACGCGGAAGTAGGTCTCGAGCTCGGTCGCGCCGAGGGCGAGGGAGGCCTCCTCGTACTCGCGCGGCACGGCGTTGAGCGCGGTCTCGCTCACGGAGATGATGCTGGGCAGGATCATGATGGCCAGCACGATGATGGCGGCCAGCAGGCTGTCGCCGGCGGCGATGTTGAAAATGTTGCGGATGGCGGGAAGCAGCACCATCATGCCGACCAGGCCGTAGACGACGCTGGGGATGCCGGCGAGGAGGTCGACGACCTCGCGAATGACGGAGGCCACCTTGCGGTTTGCCACCTTGGAGAGGTAGACGGCCATGAGGAAGCCTATGGGCACGCCGATGATTATCGCGCCGCAGGTGCCGTAGATGCTGGTGAGTATCATGGGCAGGATGCCGAAGAGGGCGCCCGTGGTGTTGTTGGCGGGGTCCCAGGTGCTTCCGGCGAGGAAGTTCCAGAGCCCGACCTCGCGGATGGCAGGTATGCCGGATACGATAAGATATATGGATATTACAAGAACAAAGGCGATGGCGACAAGGCCGCAGACGAGGAAGATGGCCTTCATGATGTGTTCCATCACGTCTTTGAAGCCTCTCTTGGAGTCGATACGCTCTGCGGCTTCTTCCCCCGCGAACGCCCCGGTGGCGGCGGTGTCCAGCTTCTCTCTATCGGACTTGGTCTTCACTGCGCCGTTCTCTCCTTTCGATGTAATAAACTGATTCATGTTTTCCCCTTTCCGGGGTGCATCTGACAAAAGCGCAGGCCTGCTGTGTTTACGCGCTTGTCAGGTACACCCCACTGCTTTTTGCTTGGACGCTGCCGCCCTTAAACCGGCAAAGTGGCCCCCAGGGTGTGGGGGCCATTGCCATTAAGGTTTGTGTATACTCAGGCGTTAGCAGACACGGCGCCGGCGGCGGCTATGATGTCGGCGACATCAGCGCTCATGGCGTAATCCAGGAAGGCCTGGGCCTCGGCGCTCAGCTCGGTGCCCTCGACAGTCACGATGACGAAGGGGCGCTGAATCTCGTAGGTGCCGTCAAGGACGGTAGCCTCGCTCGGGGCGACGCCGTTGACATTCACGGCGGCGACGGTCTCGTCGACAGCGGAGAGGCTGGCGTAGCCGATGGCGTTGGGGTTGGAGGCGACATTGCCGATGACGTCGCCGGTGGAGCTGTACTCGTTGGTGTAGACGCAGGCGTCCTCAACACCGACTATCTCCTCGAAGGCGCTGCGGGTGCCGGAGCCGTTCTCGCGGCCGAACACGGCTATCTCGGCGTCGGCGCCGCCCAGCTCGCTCCAGTTGGTGATCTCGCCGGTGAAGATCTGGGCGATCTGCTCGGTGGTGAGGTCGGTCACGGTGTTCTCGGGGTTGACAACAACGGCGACACCGTCGAGAGCAATGATGTTCTCAACAGCGCCCTGGCTCTTCTCGTCGTCGGTCAGAGCGCGGCTGCTCAGGCCGAGGTCGCAGGTGCCGTCCAGCACACCGGTGATGCCGGCGCCGGAGCCGCTGCCGGTGTAGTTGATGGTGACGTCCGGGTTGGCCTCGTTGAAGCCCTCGGTCAGAGCGGCGATAACGTCGCCCATGGAGGTGGAGCCGTTGACGTTGACGTTGCCGGAGAGCTCTTCAGCAGCCTGAGTGGGGGCGGTGCTGGGCTCGGTGGTGTCGGCGGTCGGGTTGGTACTGGGCTCGGTGTCCTCGCTGCCGCAGGCGGCCAGCAGGCCGATGCAGAGCACGAGGGAGAGCACTATGGCGAGAGTCTTTTTCATCTTTCCATTTTCTCCTTCAACAGAAATTCTTCGTTCCTATGTAAGAAACGCGTTCATGTGTGGGGTCAGCTCCCGCTGACAGCTAATAAACTACCGGTAAAGTGTAAAATGGAAAAGCCGCCGAATGTTAAATCTCTGTAAAATATCCGATTAAAAAGTCTGAAACGGCCTTTTTAAGTAAAACCCGCCCTTCTCATCTGCATATATTGCCTGCCGCCATATAGCGGCGCGCGGGCCCATCCCCGCCGATGTGAGCAGGTGCAAAAAAGCGCAGGGACGCGTGTCCCTGCGCTTTTAGTTTATGCTGTTATTGTCTCCGCTCGCCTGTGTATACGAAGGCGTTGGGAAGCGTCCTGCCCTCGGGCAGGGCGGTGTTTGAGCAGCGCGTCACATATTCCCCGTCGTACCAGAGGATGGCGCTGGTGCCGCCGTCGAGGTTAATGGCCTGCATGCAGTTGTGGCGCTCGAGTATCGCCCCGCACTCGTCCACGCTCACGCCCAGCGAGTCGAGCAGGCGCCCCTCGATGACCAGCATGAGAATCTCGCCCTTGTCCGACTGCCCGATGACCGCGCGCGGGTTCAGGCTGTCCCAGCCCCAGGTGTTCAGCCGCTGTCCGTCGACGATGATGGCCGGGGTGAACTCAACGGCGTCTGTAGTCCTCTCGTCTACCGGGGCAGAGGCATCGACGATGTAGAAGTAGTTGTCCTCGCGCAGCTCTATGCGCTTATAGCTCCAGCCCAGGTGGTCGCCCTGGCCCACGCCGTTGGACATGGCGTAGCCGTTCAGCGCCCCGCCGTTGCCGACGCCGTCCTCGTCTATAAAGGCGCTGGCGGTCATGGCCAGGACGCCGTTGTGGGCCTCGGCGATATCCCCCGCGGTCTGCCCGCTTTCACCGAGGTAGGCCGAGTTCTCCACCGAGAGGCGGCCGGGGTCCTTGGCCACGGCCAGGACGCCGCGGTAACCGCTGCCGGATACCCGGAGCAGCAGGATGCGGTTCGGCACGTCTATAGCCAGCACCTGCTCTCCCATCGCCGTCTGTATCGAAGTGCCGTCGTCGTCAAGCCCGGCCTCGTTTATGTACAGGTTCTCCCAGCCGTCCTCCAAGGCCTCCGGGTGCCGGCTTAGGTAGTCATCCATGGAGCTGCGCTCAATCTCCCAGAACAGCTCGTAGAAGTCCTCCTCGGAGATATTTTCCCCCGAGGCGGCGGAGTTGCCCATATCCGCCCAGTTCTCCGAAGAGTTGTGCTCCGTCTGCTCCTGCATGGCGCCCTCGCGCGCTTCCATGGCCTCGTCAATTACGCTCTGGGGCAGGAATGCCGTGGCCAGCCACTGGTGGTTCATGGTGTCCATGGCCGTCTGTATGTATATTGTCCGCCACTTGGCGATGAACGGGATGTCGGAAAAGACGCAGAGGCAGTAGAGTCCGGCCAGCAGGGCCAGTACAATCAGTACGGCAATCAGCGCGCGGCGGCCTCGTCCGTGCTTCTTTTTGGGTTCACGCCCGGCGACGTGGGCCGAGCCCGTATTTCCGAATAGTTTGACGTTGTTCACAATGATGCTCCTAATTCATGCGCGTAGAAAGCGCCTCAGCGCCGGCTCGTTTACGGGAATCAAAGCCCGCTGCGGGCGCTTTTTGGCAGACAGATATAATATCACTCTCAAAAGCGCCTGTAAACACAGTTCCGGGTTTGTTTACAAAAAATAAACCAGACGGCCATATTCGGCCGCCCGGTTAGACGATGCATGCGTTATTTTGTTCCGAAGATGCGGTCGCCCGCGTCGCCCAGGCCGGGGACAATGTAACCGTGCTCGTTGAGGTGGTCGTCGAGAGCGGCGAGATACACATCCACGTCGGGGTGGTCGGCGCTCATGCGCTCCACGCCCTCGGGCGCGCCGATTATGCTCATAAGCTTGATGTGCTTGACGCCGGCCTCCTTCAGGAAGGTGGCGGCCGCGCTGGCGCTGCCGCCGGTGGCGAGCATCGGGTCGACGATTATGGCGTCGCGCTCCTCGATGTCGGGCGGCATCTTGAAGTAATACTTCACCGGCTCGAGCGTCTCAGGGTCGCGGAACAGGCCGACGTGGCCGACCTTGACGTTCGGCATCATGGTCACCATGCCGTCCACCATGCCGAGCCCGGCGCGGAGGATGGGTACGACCGCGAGCTTCTTGCCCGCGATGCGGCGGCAGTGCGCCACTGCCACGGGCGTCTCGACGTTGACGTCCTCGAGCGGCAGGTCGCGGGTCGCCTCATAGCACATCAGCATTGCGATTTCGCCGATGAGCTCGCGGAACACCTTGCTGCTTGTCTCCTTGTCGCGCAGTATGCTCAGCTTGTGCTGTATAAGCGGGTGGTCGAATACATGAAGATTGCTCATTTGTTTAACCCTCTCCTTTAGTTTTATACCCCTCCCCTGCCTGCCTTTTTAACGGCAGGTGGCCGAGCGCAGGCGAAGCCGGCGGGGTCGTTGCAAATTTTATCACGGCAGAGGCCGTTTCCTTTTAAAGGCCGAGGCCTTCAGCCGGACATCCTCGCCTGGCGCTCCCGCTCCGCCTGCGACAGCCTCAGGTACACAGGCAGCAGTGCGCCCGCGCTCTCCGGCTCCTTGCCCATGGCCGCCATGCAGACGCCCCAGGCGCTCTGGTGCAGCATCGGCCCCGCGGCAAGCGCAGAGCGCATCGCCCTGTCGGTCAGATACTCGCTGACGAGCATCGCGCCGTCGCCCACCAGGAACGGGGTCTCGGCGCGCGCGGCCAAGTCGGCAGCTAGCTCCTCGAGGGATATCGCCCTGTCGGGAACAAGGCGCTCCGGTTTTCCGTCCCTTACTGTGAAGAGCGCGTTGTACACCTGGCTCCTGCGCGCGTCCATGCAGCAGCACACGAGCGCGCCCTCGCCCCTGTTCACGCCGTTCCAGGCCATGGCCTCCAGCGTGGAGACGCCGACCGCCGGCTTCTCCAGCGCCCAGCACAGGCCCTTCACTGCCGCCACGCCTATGCGCACGCCGGTGAACGAGCCGGGGCCGCGCGCCACGGCCACAGCGTCCAGCTCGGACTTGTCCGTACCCGTGGACGACAGCAGGTTCTCCGCCATCGGCAGCAGCGTTGTGCTGTGCGTGAGGCCGGAGCACTGGAAATACTGGCCTATCAGCGCCCCGTCGCGCACAAGCGCGGCGCTGGCGGCCTTGGCCGTGGACTCTATGCCCAGTATCAGCATTTAAAACCCGCCCCCTTCAATCGTGATGCGCCTGTCCGTGGCCGAGAGCTTCTCGAAGCGGACGCTTATTTCGTCGCCGGTAAAGGCGTCGGAGACGTTTTCACTCCACTCCACGGCGCAGACGGCGCCGCGCGCAAGATAGTCGTCCCAGCCTATGTCCCAGAGCTCGTCCGCGCTGCCCAGGCGGTACATATCAAAGTGCAGCAGCGTGCGCTCTCCGATATATTCGTTGACTATCGTGAAGGTGGGGCTGTTCACGCGGCAGTCGAGGCCCATGCCCCGCGCCATGCCGCGTACAAAGGCGGTCTTTCCCGCGCCCAGCTCGCCGTACATCGCCACGACCGTGCCGTCGGCTATCTTTGCGGCCAGATTCTCGCCCGCCTTCTCGGTCTCCAGCTCAGAATGAGTTAATATTTCCATACAAAACCTCCGGGGACACGCCCCGGCGCTATTATACACCAAGTCCGCCGTTGCGTAAAGGCAAAAACCATGATATAATACGTCCGTGTCGGCCCCGCATTGCGGGGCCGTGCCCTGCGGCCCGGATTTTGCTCCGCAAAATCCGCGCGGACATGTCACACTAATGGCCGAGTCTGCTGTGCAGGCCGCGCCGCGTCTGCGTCGCGCAGGCGCCGTGCGCTTGCTGTCATGGTATAATACAATGATTTTAACTGCCCTGCCTCGGGCGATAATTCCTAGCGAAGTGAGGTGGAGGACACGAAAAAAGTTCTGCCCCAAATTAAAGAGTTCTTCCGCCGCGCGGATATATTCCTGTTTTCCGTGAGCCTGATATGCTCCATTTACGGCCTGACCGTCATATGGAGCGCCACGCAGGCGACGCAGTACGGCGGTTCCGCGCAGTACATCATAATCCAGCTTGTCGGTATTTTTATAGGCATAGCGGCCTTTATCGTCATCACGATAATAGACCTCGACATCTTCGCAGAGCACTGGAAGTGGCTCTATGGCCTGAGCGCCTTCCTCTTCGTCCTGCTGGTGTTCTTCGGCCAGGGCGACGAGACCACCGGCAACAACGGCTGGCTGCGCTTCGCCGGCATAGGCATACAGCCCACGGAGTTCATCAAGCTCGCCTTCATCGTCGCCATGTCCAAGCACCTTGTTTACCTCAAGACCCGGCGCGACTTGAACAGCTTCGTATCCGTCGCTCAGCTGGCGGGACACTTCATAATCATGTTCGGCGCCATAATCGTTACGGCCGGCGACCTGGGCAGCGCCCTGGTGTACTTCTTCATCTTCGCCGTACTGATGTTCACGGCGGGCGTGAGGCTGTACTGGTTCGTGCTCGGCTTTGCGGCCATCGCCGCCGTGGTACCCATAGCCTGGACCTACTTCCTCGAGGACTACCAGAAGAACCGCATACTGGCCCCATATGACCCCAGCATCGACCCCACCAATCAGGGCGTCAACTGGCAGCAGCACCAGGCCGAGATTGCCATCGGCTCCGGAGGCCTGACCGGCACCGGGCTCGGCCAGGGTACGCAGACGCAGGCCGGCGCAATACCGGCGCAGCATACGGACTTCATCTTCGCCGTCATAGGCGAGGAGCTCGGCATGATAGGCGCCTGCGCCGTGCTTTTGCTGCTCACCATCATAGTTATACGCTGCATCCAGGTGGGCATGCGCTCCGGCGACACGCTCTCCGCCCTTGTCTGCTTCGGCGTCGCGGCCTCCGTCGTGTTCCAGACCTTTGAGAACGTCGGCATGTGCATCGGCATCGCGCCGGTCGTCGGCATAACGCTGCCCTTCTTCAGCTACGGCGGCAGCTCCGTCGTGAGTATGTTCATGGCGATGGGCCTCGTCTCAGGCGTGAGATACCGGCCCAAACCAGTCAAATACCGGCTGTACTAGCCGCACATGTGAAAAAGCTCCACTCGCCAAGCGGGTGGAGCTTTTTTCTGAACAAAATTGAAGTGTGTGCAGTTCCCGGCCGGGCGGGCAGAGGCTTCAGGCCTCGTCCCATGGCCAGGGTCTTATTTCGCTGCCATTGACGATGAAGGCCGCTCGCGCCAGCTTCGCCATCGGCGTGTCGGAAAGGGAGTCGGAGTAGAACTCATTTACCTCCGTGTTGGGGTACTCGCGGCGGAAACGGCGTACCTTCTCCTCGTGCTGATTGTTCTCGCCGAGCGTCCAGCCGCTTAGCTTGTCTACGCGCGAGGCGATGAGCCTCACGCCGAGCCTGTTCGTCACCGGGCGGAGCAGGAAATCAGGCGACGCGCTGGATATAATGTCATCCGGTCGCATCTGTGCGAGATACCAGGCGTTTATGTTTCCAAAATTCTGCCGCCAGAAATCCTCTACGGCCGCGTCTATGTCCGGCACGCAGGTCAGGAAGCGGTAAAAGACCTCCTTGACGTGCGTCTTTGTGGTCAGTTTCAGCTTCATGCCCGGCAGCATCGGCACCGCCCTGAGCGCGGGGCCGGCAACGCGCGGCCAGCGGCGCAGGCAGTAGGTAAAAAAATGCTCTGTGCTGTCGTAGGGCAGGATGGTCTTGTCGAAGTCGTAGACGTTTACACTCTCCATCATATCTCTCCCGTGAGTTTGTAATACGTTACGGCAAAGCCCTCGCGTATAAAGTAGTTGAGCATCAGCGTCGGCCAGCTGGTGTGCGCCGCGACGCCATAGCACTCCACGCCGAGCTTTGCGGCCATGGCCTTTGCCCGGTAAAGGTGGTACTCGCTTGTGACAATGGCCGTGTTCCCGTCGGGGTCTCCGCCGCGCTCCCTTATGAGCGCGAAAGAGTTCTCGAGGTTCTCCCATGTGCTCGTCGCCCTGTTCTCGACGATAATGCGCTCAGCGGCTATGCCCTTGGCCTCGAGCCAAACCTGCATGGCCTCGCCCTCGGTCATAGTCTCGCCGGGTCCCTGCCCGCCGGAGACCACCGCGACGCAGTCCGGGTGCGCCTCCAGCCAGTCGAGCGCGCCGTTAAGGCGGTCGGTGAGCGAAAGGCTCGGCACGTCGCCGTGCAGTCCCGCGCCGAGCACCACCAGGTACTCGACGTCGTCCGGCGCGTCGGTGCGCGCCTCTGAGACTATCGGCGCCTCGATGACGCAGAATGCCGCGACGCCTACCACGAGCGCTGCGGCGGCTATTAGCCTCCACACGCGGCGGCGCACGAAGTGGAAGTACACTATCACCAGCGCGATAAACGCGCAGAGCGCCGCGACAAAGGTGTGCCCCGTCATGGCGACGGCGAATACAACCGCCGCGAGCAGCAGCACTATTACGGCGACAAGCCAGAGCTTAGCTTTCATCCAGCTCCTCCCATTCAAGATAGAGCGCGTCGAGCTTTTCGTTCAGCTCCCCGCGCTCGGCGTCGAGCTCCATGAGCTTTTTATAGTCCGAGGCGTTGGCCTCATATTCAACCTCTATCTCGGCAATGCGGGCCTCGGTCTTTGTTATCTCGCGCTCTACGCGGCGGGCCTGCTTTTCCCTGTCGGAAGTGCGCTGCCGGGCGGGCTTCTTCTCCGCCTTGGGCGCGGCGGACTTTGCCGCCTGGGCTATGGCGAGCTGCCGCGCGCGGTATTCGCGGAATTCGGCGAAGCCGCCCCGGAAGTCGGTGACCCTGCCGTCCTCGAAGCACCAGATGCGCGTGGCAAACTTCTCTATGAAATAGCGGTCGTGGCTGACGAAGAGCAGCGCTTCGCCGTAGCTGGAGAGCGCGTCCTCCATCCACTCGCGCGAGGGGATGTCCAGGTGGTTCGTGGGCTCGTCGAGGATAAGCAGGTTCACGTCCGAGCGCATGAGTATGCACAGCCTGAGCCGACTCTGCTCGCCGCCGGAGAGAGTACCGACGGCCTTTAGCGCGTCCTCGCCCGTAAAGCCGAAGGCGCCGAGGCTGTCGCGCGCGTCCTGCATCGTGCAGCGGCACTCGTCGATAACCGTGTCCGCGGCGGAGAGCGCCGGGTCGCGGAACCTGACTATCTGCGGCAGATAGGCCATGCGCACGGCGGGGCCGCGGCGGACGTAGCCCGAATCCGGCTCCTCCTCGCCTACGATGAGCTTCACGAGCGTACTCTTGCCCGTGCCGTTGTCGCCTATGACCGCGATGCGCTCGCCGCCCGTGACTTTGAACTCCACGCCGGAGAAGAGCACCCGTCCGCCGAAGCCCTTGGAGAGGTTTTCGGCGACGAGCACCTCGTCGGCGCGGAACGCGCTCTCCCTGAAGAGTGCGTGCAGCTTCCTGGCCTCCCTGGGCTTCTCCGTCTGGCTAAGGCGCTCTATGCGCTTCTCCATGGAGAAGGCGCGCTTGTGCAGCTTGTCGTTGCCCATGAAGGCCCAGAGGTGCATCTGGGCCGCGGCCTTTTGCAGCTGCTCTATCTTGGCCTGGTCCTTCTCATACTTGCGCAGCTGTTCCTCAAAGCGGCGCTGCCGCTCCACGACGTAGAAGCTGTAGTTGCCGGAGTAGAACTCCGCGCGGCCGTCGACAATCTCTATGCAGCGCTGCGCGACGGTGTCGAGGAAATAGCGGTCGTGGCTGATGGCCAGCACGGTGCCGCGAAAGTGCGTAATGTAGTCCTCGAGCCACTCCGTGGCGCGCAAATCCAGGTGGTTCGTAGGCTCGTCCAGCAGCAGTATGTCCGTGTCCTCGAGTATCAGCCGCGCGAGGTTTACCCTGGTCTTTTCGCCGCCGGAGAGCTTGTCGAACTCGCGCTCCCGCATTTCCGGCGGGATGTCGAGGCCGGCAGCGACGCGCGAGCGTTCGCGGTCCATGTCGTAGCCGCCCAGGCGGCGGAAGTCGTCGCTCAGCCTGTCGTACTCGTCGAGCAGGGCGCGGGACGAATCCGCAGCCATGAGCTCCTCGAGCTCACGCAGCCTGGCGGCCATGTCGCGCAGCCTGGCGTGCGCCTCGCGCAGCACGTCCTCGGTCGTCCACCCGGCCGGATAGACGGGTATCTGGCTGATGAGCCCGATGCGCCTGCCCTTGTGGATTGAGATACTGCCCTCGTCGGGCGTGTACTCGCCGGTGAGCAGTTTGAAGAGCGTGGTCTTGCCGCAGCCGTTCGCACCGAGTATGCCGACATGTTCGCCGGCGTTTATCTCAAAGCTGAGGTCGGAGAGCACGTCGTGCCCGACCTCGAAGGACTTTTTCAGATTTTTAACGTCTATGTCTATCATAATCTTACCTTGTATCCGATTTGTATCACGCGCGCCCGGCGCGGCGCTCCGCTATGTAGTGGTTTATGTACCCGCCGAGCAGCAGGAAGTAAAAACAGTAGTAGAGCCACATCATCGCCACAATGACCGTACCTATCAGCCCGTATGCGCCGAAGCGGTTGCTCAGAGAGACGTAGAAGGAGAAGATGACCGAAAACACCGACCAGCTGACGGCGCAGAAAGCGGCGCCCGGCCACTGCGCCTTATACCTGAGACGGCGCGCGGGCATGCGCCAGTATGTAAACGAAAACACCAGCGCCAGCACGGCCAGGACTATTACATAGCGCATGTAGCGCAGCATGCCGAACAGCCAGTCTATCGCCCCGCCGTGGGGCAGGACGTCATACAGAAGCTGCAATATCTCCCCGCCGTAGACCATCACGAAGAAGCTCAGCAGCAGCACAAGCACGAGTATAACCATGTATATGCACGCGCGCAGGCTGAACACGAAAAAGTCCTCGTGACGCTCGGCGTCGTACACGCTGTCCATGCCGCGCATGAGCGCCTTCATGCTCGCCGCCGCCGACCAGATTGTCAGCAGTATGGAGACGGTTAGCGCCACGCGGCCGCCCGAGTAGATGCTAGAGATTATGCTCTCAATAATAGTGTAGAGCTGATCCGGCACATAATCGCTTATGGCTTCAAGTATCACGTCCTGCGTCAGCGGTGTGTACTGTATGACGCTTACAAGCAGCATTACCATCGGGATGAGCGACATGAAAAGGTAGTACGCGCAGGCCGCCGAGTATGTAGTAATGCGCCTGCGGCCCATGCCCTTTGAAAAGTCGTCCACCGCGTCGTATATGTCCCGGAGAGTGTCCTTCATGTCTCTCACCTCCGTATCCGGAAGGCTATTGTCTCATATTACGGGGAAAAAATCAAGCGAACAGTACTGTCCGCATATTTTGGCGGTATTCGCAAGACAAAAACACCCACCGGGTCGTCCGGTGGGTGTTTTTCAGCTTCTTTCGGCAATCCGGCTTTTACGGCCTGAGGCCGAGCGGGATTATGTTGCAATAGTCCTCTATGCTGCCGCGCCTGTCGAAGCACTCGAGTATCTCGCGGCCGATGGGGTCGAGCTCGTCGCGGTCGTACTCGGCGAGCACCTTGGCGAAGAAATCGTAGAGTATCTCGGCGCCCTTGTCGTATCCGGCCTCGCCAAGAGACTCCTGGCGCTCGGGGCGCAGGAAGCGGCTGGATATACGCTGGCCGTCGACCTTCATCTCGTTGAGCGAGTAGCCCATCAGCGCGCAGCGCGCCGGGCTCAGGCGGTCCATCTTCATGTTGACGCCGCCGCGGCGGGCCAGATATTCGCGCGCTATCCACTCGGCGGCAAAGCCGACGCGGTAGGAGCCTATGTGCTGGTTCGGTATGAGCACATAGCGGGTGTTGGGGCAGGCGAGAATCTGCTCGAGCAGCAGATTGGCCTGCGTGACGCGCTTGCCGGTGGCAAAGGGCCAGTAGGAGCCCACGCCCTCGCTGCCCAGCGGGGTCTCGCCGCTGACGGAGGGGTTCTTGAAACCGCGCGGGGCCACGAGGCGCCAGAGCCAGGCCAGGGCGGGCGGGATGATGTGCATCAGGCCCATGATGCCGTAGGTCGGCTCCTCAGCCGTGGCAGGCGGCATGCGCACGCCGAAGGAGCGCACGTCGACCTCGACCGGCTTGTTGACCACGTTGGAGATAAGGCGGCGCGGCACTATGACGCGCGGGTTCGGGCAGGGCTTGCCGTCGGAGTCGAGCACATGCTCCCAGGGCAGGCAGGTCGCGCGCGGCACGGCCTGGAGATTTATGAACATCAGCGGCTCTTTGGAGTGGATGGCTATCTTCTCGTACTGCGGCTCGCAGCCGTACTCGGTGATGCCGTCGACGCGCACGAACCAGCCGTCCTCGCCGTCGGTGAGGCAGAGCTTGCCGGAGTTGTCCTGGATGCTGGGCGGGCACATGGCCATGTCATCCGTGACGGGGGCGATGGTACAGGTGTCGCTCATGGAGATATAGCTCTCTTCGCCGGTGACCAGGTTGACGCCCAGGAGCACGCGGCCGTCGGGGGAACGCATGACGTTCTCAAGCAGCTCGCTCTTGCCGCCGCCGGAGGCGCCCTCGTGCATCATTACCATCTCGTTCTCGTAAGGCGTGATGATGCGCGCGCTGGAGGCGTGGGCGGTGACCCAGCCCTCCTGCTCGCCGATGTCGATGAGCACGGAGTATATGCCCTTCTTGGCGCTCGGGCCGGGGTAGAGGTTGTAGGAAAAGACCTCGTGGAGCTCAATTTCGGGACGGCGGCAGTGTACCACGACCTGCTTGCCGTTGAAGTGGGTGTGGCGGAAGGGGGGCGCGGCGTATACGACGGCGCGCGGCTTGAAGTTCTCCACCGTGCGCAGATCCACAAAGGCCTGCAGCTGAGCCATGGCGAAGCCGAAGAAGGCCGCGTTGCGCGGGCAGACAAGCAGGCTGTCGTAGCCGTAGTCGTAGCCGCCGGACTTGAAGGGCACGAGTATGAGCTCCTGCCTGGTCAGCCAGCGGAAAGTGTCGCGGCGAAGCTCCTCAAAATCGTAGCCGTACACGTCCTTGAAGCGCGGCTTGTCTGTTGGCAGGTCGTCGCCTATGCGCATGCAGTCGGGGTCGCGGCGGCGCATATAGTCCTCGGGATAGTTCACAGCGGCGCCGTTCCTGCAGCGGACGACCTCCGCCTCCTTTACGCTCTTGCCGTTGACGTCATAGAGCACCTCTATCTTGTCGGTGTACTCGTTGCCGAATATCAGCTCGAAGAGCTGATCCTTGCTGGTCGGGATTATGACGCTCGGGCTGTTGTAAATTATCTTCCTGAGCTCATCGGGGAGCGTAAAGCGTTCAAACAGTATGTTCAATGAGCTTGCCTCGCTTTCTGTACATAGGTACAACTATAATTTTAAAGCATTCCTCAGGTTTGTCAAGGTCTAAACGAACTCGCAGCTTTACAATTACCTCGCTGTGCAGCGCCGGAGCGGCGACATATTGCACAACGCGGACGGTTCAATCCTCTCTCGGGCGCTTGTCGTGGCCCTGCTGCTTCATCCAGACCTTCATCACCAGCTTATGCGGCAGCATCTTGACAAGGAACACCTGGCGGCGCACGCTTGCGCCGAGGACGGAGACGTCCTTGCCCTTCCTGTAGTCGCGCAGGGCGCGCTCGACAACCTGCTCCGGCTCCCAGAGCTTGTCATAGTAGTTGATGGCGCCGTTGTCGCTGACCGCGTGGTCGAAGAACTCGGTCTTGACCCAGCCCGGCGAAATGGCCATAACGCGGATGCCCCGAGGCTCGAGCTCCACGTTCAGCGCGCGCGAAAAGCTGAGCACGAAGGCCTTGGTCGCGCCGTAAACGCACTCATAGGGCACGGGCTGGAAGGCCGAGAGCGAGTCAAGATTCAGCACGCGGCTGCCGCGCTTCATATAGGGCAGCGTGAGCTGCGTCATAGCCACAGTGGCCTTGTCGTTGAGGTCTATCATCCTGAGGTTGGTGTCCAAATCCACCTCGTCGAAGAGCGCAAAGCGGCCGAAGCCCGCCGCGTTCACCAGCGTGCTGACCAGCGGCTTTTCCGCCTCGAGCAGGGCGGCGTACTCCTTGAAGCTCTCGGGGTCGAGCAAGTCGAGCGGAACTATCCGCGCCTTGGCCCTGAGCGAGCCCGCAAGCTGCTCCAGTCTGTCTCTGCGGCGCGCTATCAGCCATATTTCGTCGAGCTTCTCCTCGGCGTCCACGCCCTTGGCGAACTCGAGCCCCATGCCGGAGGAGGCCCCGGTGACTATCGCTATCTTCATTCGTATCCATCCTTTCCGAATTATCTGTCCGCCGGTTTTTCAGCGCGCAGAAGCAGCATCATGGGCCGGCGCATCTCGTCGGCCATGCCCGGTATGTCCCGCAGCGCCGCTTCGCTCGGCCGCGCCTCGTCCACAGCCGCGAGCGCAAAGCCCGCTCTCAGCAGCCCGCCCATTATCTGCGCAAGCGTGTGGTGGTACTTCGTCACTTCGCAGCCGACGAAGAGCGTGCTGCGCGCGCCGGGGTAAAAGTATCCGTCCACCGGCCAGTGGCGTATATTGCCGGAGCTGTCATAGCACCAGTCCTCGTTCACGCCGGAGGTAAACACGGGGTGCTCTATGTTCAGCACGAAGCTGCCGCCGGGCTTCAGGGCGCGGAAAACGCCGGAGTATACGGCGTCCAGGTCCTCGACGTAGTGCAGCGCGAGGTTCGAGATTACAAGCTCGTACTCCTCTTCCGGCCAGTCAAAGCCCTCGACGGCGCTCAGGCGGTACTCTATGTTCCGGTGCGCGTTGCGCGCCCTGGCCTCGGCGAGCATCTTTTCACTCGGGTCTATTCCCAGGACTCGTGCGGCCCCGTGCCCGGCGGCCCAGGCGCAGTGCCAGCCGTAGCCGCAGCCGACATCCAGCACGCTCATGCCAGCCAAGTCGCGCGGCAGCATGGCCTCAAGCTGCCACCACTCGCCCGCCGCAGAAAGCCCCTGCTCCGAGCGCGGCATGTGCGAATAGCTCTCAAAAAACTCCTCGTCGTCGTAGAACGCCATAGTCCTCTCCCTCCGATCAGTTGCAAGGTATTTTACACCAGTATACCCGGAAAATCCAGAAAAAGATTGAAGGCCGGGCTTTTGCCCGGCCTTTGAGCCAGAGTTTGAATCATACGGCCCTCGGCCTGATTCGCGAGAGTGAAAAGAGGGCTCCTGCAACGAACATATATCCTGAATTGCCGACGAGGAAATTATAAAACATGTGCAGCGCGCCGCCGTATTCAAACTCTGTCACGCGCAGGATAATTGACAGGGCGAATATAAGAGCGTAGACAGCAAACAGCAGGCAGGACATGCGCCTGAGCCAAACCTGCGCGGCGCGCCCCGGGGTGACGGCAAAGCGGCAAAACAGCGCCGCCGCCGTGTGTCCCAGCGCGAAGTAAGTCCACGGCCCAAAAACCGCAAGGTTGAAATACTGTATCGTCATAATAAGCCTGTATGTATGCCCGCTGCTGAGCAGCAGCTGCGCAAGGCCCTCCATGTCATGCAGGACGACCGCGCTGTACGCGGCGGAGTACAGCGCTCCGGCCGCGAGAATTGCCGCCCAGGCCCTGTCCGTCATGGTGAAGCGGCTGCGGACGCCCCGTCTCGGCTCCGCCTCCTCCGCGCCATCGTCGAGCAGCCACTCCGCGTCCACATCGAACACGCGCGCGAGCGCCATCAGGCTGTTTGCATCTGGCAGCCCGGAGCCGCGCTCCCAGCGGCCCACAGCCTGGCGAGTCACGCCCAATTCTTGTGCGAGCTTCTCCTGAGACCAGCCGCGCCCGGCGCGGAGAGTTGTAAGCTTCTCGGAAAACGTCATGCAGCAGCCCCCTTCCGCCTTCAGCGTAGCATAAAAGACCGAAAACGTAAACGCAAAACTTGTTGCTGGGAAAATTCGCCGCCTGCAGCCGTCAAATCAGCCGCCGGGCCTCTTCCCTTCTGCGCCTCCACTCGCGCCGGAACGCCGCCCAGCCGCGGCGGTCGAATTCATCGTCCGGCTCGCGCTTTGGCGAGCACGCGGCATAAAAGTCCGCGACCGCATCGGCAAACCGGCAGACCTCCCGGGCGTACTCCGCAAGCGGCACCAGGGTCTCGCGGCCGGAAGCCGTGATGAGCCGCACCCGGCCCGGCTCATGGTGCACCGTCCAGTCCACGCCGTTATCGCAGCCTACTATATCCACGTTCTCCCCAGCCTCATCGGGGCACATGAAAAATCCGCAGCAGGGCAGCATCTGCTCACCCTCTCCGGCTATATGGTCCTCGGTCAGCGACTTCAAAAGGTAGAGCGCGGCCGCGCTCACCGTGCAGTCATACTCCAGGCGTTCGCCGCCTATAAAAGCCACGGCGTGACCGTGCAGGCAGAGGTCGTCCGGCTCATCCTGTGTGCCGCCGATCCAGCCCAACTCGGTCGCGTTTATCTCAAAAAGGGCCATTTTACCTCCTTATTGTAGGTGCATAGTGTGAGGGCATGGCGCGCGGCGGGGCGTCGAGGGCGCCGCCTCACACGCTGCGAGCGATTATCGCCTCAGCGACGCGCAGTCCGTCGACGGCGGCGCTTGTGATGCCGCCCGCCCAGCCGGGGCCCTCGCCGCAGGGATAAAGCCCCCTCACCGCGCACTGCCTGTCCGCCCCGCGCGGTATGCGCACAGGGCTTGACGAGCGCGTCTCCGGGCCGGTCAGCACGGCCTCCCCGTCGCCGAAGAGCGGCAGCTTCCCAGCCAGAAGCGGAAGCGCAGAATTCAGCGAATTCGTCACGATATCCGGCAAAACCCTCCGCAAATCGCCCCAAAACACGCCGGGAAGGTAACTGGGCTTGACCTTGCCGGGGCCGCTGCTCGCGCGATTTTCCAGGAAGTCGCCGACAAGCTGGGCCGGAGCACTATAGTTCCCGCCCGCGTACTCGAAGGCGCGCCTTTCAATCTCGCGCTGCCAGAGCACCCCGCCGAGCGCGCCGGGATACGGGAAATCCTCGGGCCGCACGGCCGCAAGCAGGGCGCTGTTGCAGTTTGGCATTGCGCGCCCAGAGTAGCTCATGCCGTTGGTCACCACGCCGCCGGGCTCGCTCGCTGCGGCGATAACCTCGCCGCCCGGGCACATGCAGAAGGTGTAGACCCCGCGCCCGTCGGGCAGGTGTACGCTGAGCGAGTAGTCCGCGGCGGGCAGCCTTTTCCCGCGCGGGACGCCGTACTGAGTCAAATCCAGCTCGGCCTGCAAATGCTCGATTCGCGCGCCCATTGAGAAAGCTTTGGCCTCCATGGGCACACCCGCGGCGATCAGCATTTCAAAGGTATCCCGCGCGCTGTGGCCCGTGGCGAGCACGAGCGACGAGCACTCCTGCACATATTCCACGCCGCCGGAAACGACACGCGCCCCGCTGACGGCGCCGCTCTCGTCCAGCACGAGCCCGCTGAGCTTTGAGCCGAAGCGCACCTCGCCGCCGAGCGATATAATCTCCTCGCGGATGCTCTTCACCACCCGGCTCAGCACGTCCGTGCCGACGTGGGGCTTTGCGTCATAGGTCACGCTTTTGGGTGCGCCATGATTATAAAATTCGCGCAAAACGTGCGTGATTCTCTTGTCATGCGTGCCGGTGTTCAGCTTTCCGTCCGAAAAAGTTCCGGCTCCGCCCTCGCCGAACTGCACGTTGCACTCGGCGTCGAGCGCGCCTCCGGCACGGAACGCGGCGACGGCCGCAGTGCGCGCGCCGACGTCCTTACCGCGCTCGAGCACTATAGGTCTCAAGCCCGCGCGGGCGAGCGTGAGCGCGCAGAACATCCCCGCCGGGCCGAAGCCGGCGATGACAACAGGCGCGCCCCGCGGCGCCAGGCGAGGGACGGCGTACTCGTCGGGCGTCTCTGCAGGCTCGCCCTTCAGACGCACGTCGACAGTATAGACGTATTTGATCGCGCCCTTGCGCCGCGCGTCCAGGCTCCGGCGCTTTATTTGCAGCTCCTCTATCGCGCCCGGCCTGACGCCGAGCTTCTTCGCCGCGAGGGCATATAGCTCGCGCTCATCGCGTCCCGGCGCGAGCGTGAGGTTGGGTACAGTTTTCATAGCAGCCTCCCCGCGAGCGCGCCGCTCGACCAGGCCCACTGGAGATTGAAGCCGCCGCAGTCCCCGTCTATGTCCAGCACCTCGCCGCAGGCGTAGAGGCCCGGCACCAAGCGGCTGCGCATCGTGGCGGCGTCGAACTCGGAGGTTTTTATGCCGCCCGCCGTGACCTGGGCTGTGCCGAAGCCCTCCGTACCGCGCACGGGCAGCTCAAAGCGCTTGGCCGCGTTCGCCATGGCCTTCAGCGCCCGCGCGTCGAGGCTCGTGACCGGAGCATCCTGCCTCACGCCCGCGTACTTTGCAAGCATGCGCGCAAGGCGGTTCGGCACCGCGCCGATGAAGGCCTCCCCCGCCGTCAGCTGCGGCGCGGCGTTTTGCCGTTCACGGAGGTAATCGAGCACTTCTCCAAAGCTGTAGTCGCGCAGCAGGTCCAGCGAGAGCGTCAGCCCCTCTCCGCTTGTGGCAACAGTGCGCGTCAAATCGAAGGCCGCCGGGCCGGACACGCCCGTGTCGGCAAAGAGCGCCTCGCCCTCGCTGTGCGCGAGCTCGGTTTTCCCGCGCAGAAGCGTCATGGCGCAGTCGGCCTTCACGCCCTTGAGCGAGCGCGGGAACTCCGGCGCAGTTGTAATCTGCGCGAGCGCGGGATAGAGCGCCGTGCGGCTGTGGCCGAGGGACTTCAGGAGCTCATAGCCGTCTTTGCCCCCGCCGAGCTTTTCGCCGGCCAGGCCGCCGCAGGCGACAATTGCCGCGTCACCGGTGACGTGAGCGCCGCTCTCGGTTAAAACGGCGAAGCCGTCCTGTGTGCGGGTGAGGGCGCGGACGCGGTCTCCGGGGACGAGCCGCACCCCCTCGGCCTCCAGCGCGAAGCGGAGCGTGTCCGTCACGGAGTTGGCGCTGTTCGAGAGCGGGTAGACCCTGCCGCCGTACTCCTCGCGCGTCAGGAGCCCGATGCCGCGGAAGAGCGCGAGCGTGTCCGCCACGGGCATGTATTCGAGCGCAGGCGCGGCAAAGCCCGGCGCCTCTCCGTGGTAGTGCGCAGCCGACGCCGCCGTGTTCGTGATGTTGCAGCGGCCGTTGCCGGTCGCGGCGAGCTTACGGCCCACTCGGACCTGCCGCTCGAAGAGCACGACCTCGTGCCCGGCCCGCACCGCCGTGAGCGCCGCCATCATCCCCGACGCACCCGCCCCGATTATGAGTACGCGCATTGTGGTGTCACCTTCTTTTTTAGCTATGATTTATAGCTTTCCCGGGCGCTCTCTCTTGGCGCAGTCAAAAAAGCGCACCCGGAAAGGCATTAAATCTTAAAAAAGCAAAAAATAAACCCTATTACGATACCACTCTGATACAACACGGTATTAAGGTATAGTTACAAAATAGTATAGGAGGCTGTATCATGCACGGTAAACGTATAATCAGCGCCCTTCTGGCGCTGGCGCTCTGTTTTGCTGTCACGGGCTGCGGCGGGGATATCACCCCGGCGGCTTCGCCTTCGGACTCCGGGCAGGAGGAAGCGGAGGCAAACCCGCTGGTGTTCGGCGTGTCCCGACAGGTGCTCACCGGCTCGCTCAGCGTACTGGCGCTGGTGGACGAGTACAACGCCTCCGACCCGGCAAGGCCGGTCGAGCTGGTGTACTTCGACAGCACCGACCAGATGCTCTCGGCGATGGACTCCGGCACGGACGTGGACATGTACTTCGCCGGCGGCTATACCGCGCAGATGGCGGAGCGCAGCGCCGACCTCTCTGCGTACCTGGACACGGAGCTGGCCCCGAATTTGCAGGCCGCGCTCACAAGTGAGGACGGACTGCGCGTCCTGCCCTTCGACTTCCGCATAGAACTGCTGGTGCGCACGGTACCCGGCGAGGCGGAGTCGCTCAGCGGCGTGGCGGAACTTGCGCGCGAAAACAACTTGCAGCTGATGCATGGCGCAATTCCCACAGACAGCGTCAAAAGCTATTTTGAGCCGTATATCCTGGCGGCGGATGAAGAGGTCCGCGCGGACATGCTCTCCGTTTTGGAAAACTACGCCTCGGACCCGGACAACCACACCTACGCCATGCGCCCGGCCTGGCTCAGCAGGGGCACGAACTTCGGCCTTACCGGGTCCGACTACGAGGAGACGTACATCCCCGGTGTGCCGGGCGTGGACACGCTGGGCGAGTACCAGCTCGAGAACGTGTTCGGCATATTTGAAAGCTGCTCCGACAAGGATGCCGCCTGGGACTTTTTGAGCTGCCTCTACAGCGAAGAGGCGCAGTCGGGCACGGAAAATATGCCCGCCACTCTCAGCGCGCTGACGGCGTACATAGAGCACGAGTCACACTACAAGACCACCTGCGAACAGGCGAAGAGCCTGGTGTGGGAGGTTATGAACGGGACTACTGTGTGCAACGTTTTATAACACCTTAATAATACCATTCCTGGGGCGCTTTCTTTTGAATGCGCCCCTATATTTTTTTAACTGCTGCAATAGAACCCCGCAGGTGAGGGCGCCTCAGCTCTCATTTTAGCGCAGTCCTGCACCCACGCATTAAAATAATGCGCTCCCGCAGCCTCACACCCCCGTATTTGGCACCAGCCGTTTCTTTTTGCAAAGAAACGGCTGGTAAAAATGCTTATTGCGGCGGATTTCAATCTTTGAGCCCCATGGCCTCGCGCTCCTTGAGCGCGTCCTTGCGGGAAAGGTTCACGCGGCCGCGGTCATCTATCTCCATGACCTTGACCCAGGTGTAGTCGCCGATGTTGAGGACGTCCTCAACCTTCTCGGTGCGCTTGAACTCGAGGTCCTTGATGTGAATCATGCCGTCCTTGCCCGGAGCGAGCTCGACGAAGGCGCCGATGGGGATGATGCGCACGACCTTGCCGTAGTACATCTTACCGACCTCGGGCTCGAATACGATGTTATCAATGGTCGCTCGCGCGGCGCGGCAGGCCTCGATGTCGGCGCTGGCAATGTAGATGTTGCCGGAGTCCTCGATGTCTATCTTGCAGCCGGTGTCGGCGCAAATCTTCTGGATGGTCTTGCCGCCGGAGCCGATGACCTCGCGTATCTTGTCCGGGTTGATGGTCATCTTTATCATCTTGGGAGCGCTCTTGGCCAGCTCGTGGCGCGGCTCGCTGATGCAGGGGAGCATAATCTCGTCGAGAATCTGGATGCGGGCCTCGCGGGTCTTGGTGAGGGCGTCCTTGATAATGGCGTGGGTCAGGCCGTCGTTCTTGAGGTCCATCTGGATGGCGGTGATGCCGTCCTTGGTACCGGCGACCTTGAAGTCCATTTCGCCGTGGAAGTCCTCGACGCCCTGGATGTCGATGAAGGTGGTGAAGGTGTCGCCGTCCTGGATGAGGCCGCAGGAGATACCGGCGACGGGGGCCTTGATGGGCACGCCGGCGTCCATAAGGGCGAGGGTGCTGCCGCAGATGCTGCCCTGGGAAGTGGAACCGTTGGAGGAGAGCACCTCGCTCACCACGCGGATGGCGTAGGGGAAGTCCTCAACGCTGGGGATGACGGGCTCGAGGGCCTTCTCGGCCAGGGCGCCGTGGCCGTACTCGCGGCGGCCGGTGGAGCGCTGCGGCTTCGCCTCGCCGGTGGAGTAGCCGGGGAAGTTGTAGTGGTGCATGTAGCGCTTCTCTTCCTCTTCCCAGATGGTGTCCAGCTTCTGGCTCATGGAGAGGGTGTTGAGGGTGGCTATGCTGAGCACCTGGGTCTGGCCGCGGGTGAAGAGGCCGCTGCCGTGGACGCGGGGGATGACGCCGACCTCGGCGGCCAGAGGACGAATCTCGTTCATGGCGCGGCCGTCGACGCGGTGGCCCTCAAGCAGCCACTTCTTGACTATCTTCTTCTGGAACTTGTAGGTTATCTCCTCGAGGTACTTGTCCATCTCGGGGTACTCCTCGAGGAACATCTCGTGCCAGTGCTCGATGAGCTTGTTCCAGCGCTCCTCGCGGACGTTCTTGTCGTCGGTGTCCATGGCGGCCATGGCCTCGTCCATGGTGGACTCGACTATCTTGCTGAACAGCTCCTCGTTGAAATCGGCGTGCTCATACTCGAACTTGGGCTTGCCGATCTCCTCGACCATCTTGTCGATGAGGTCGAGCACGGGCTGGACCTTCTCATGGGCCTGCACGATGCCCTCGTACATGACCTCGTCGGGAACCTGGTCGGCGGCGGCCTCAATCATGACGACCTTCTTGTGGGTAGCGGCGACGGTGACGGTCATCCTGTTGGTCTCGCGCTCGGCCTTGGTGGGGTTGAAGAGGTACTTCTCGCCGTCCCAGCCGAGGGAGATGCCGGCGATGGGGCCGTTCCAGGGGATGTCGGAAATAGCCACGGCGGCGCTGGCGCCTATCATGGCGGTTATCTCGGGGGAGCAGTCGCGGTCGACGCTGAGGACCTCGCACTGGATGGCGACGTCGTTGCGCAGATCGCTGGGGAACAGCGGGCGCATCGGGCGGTCGATGAGGCGGCTGGCCAGCACGGCGGGCAGGCTGGGACGGCCCTCACGGCGCATGAAGCTGCCGGGGATGCGACCCACGGCGTAGAGCTTCTCGTTGAAGTCCACGCTGAGCGGGAAGTAGTCGATGCCGTCGCGCGGGCGCGGGGATGCGGTCACGGCCACGAGCACGGTGGTCTCGCCGTACTGGGTCAGCACAGCGGCGTTGGCGAGCTCGCACATGCGGCCAATCTCCATGCGCAGCGGGCGGCCGCAGTAGTCTATCTCGTATACACGCTTGTTGGGGAATTCCTTGTGCTTGATAATCATGAGTTGTGCTCCTTTCGTATTGGCGGACAAACCCCACGATACCGTCTGCGGCGCTTTGCGGCTCTTTTACGCCCCGGCTGCGTTGCTCGTCCTCGACGTACACAAAGTACGCCTTCGGCCTCGCGCCTTGCCGGAACACAAAATTGCTCTCAAATCGCTCTTGCCGGATCGTGCGGATTGCCCACTGATTGCCCTCTTTTAATATTTGAGGCAATCGACGGGGCGGAGCTTGGCCATAGCACTTGAGAAGGCGTACAGCGCGCTGTGCGTCTTATCAAATACTAGGGCGGCTCCGCTATTTGCGGAATAAAAATCAGGGGGACATATTAAATTGTCCCCCTGAAATAAACCTTCATTCCCTTCGGTTTCCCGCACCACAGCCTCGCAGAGTTTCTCCGCCGGAGCGGAGAAATAAATTGAAATCATTTTTTCCGGGGGCGTGTACCTCGGAAAAAATACTTCTCACGGAGCGAAGTGTGCGAAAGTCACATGTGACTTTCGTGCGCGCAGCGCAGTGCAGGCTTTTTGTTTTTCAAAGGCAGGCCTTTGAAAAACAGCTCACTTGCGGATGCCCAGCTTGGCAATGAGAGCGCGGTAGCGCTCGATGTCCTTGCGCATCAGGTAGTCGAGCAGACGGCGGCGCTTACCGACCATCTTGTACATGCCGAGACGGCTGTGGTCGTCCTTCGGATGCTGCTTCAGGTGCTCGGTGAGCTGGCGGATACGCTCGGTGAGGATGGCAACCTGAACCTCGGGGGAGCCGGTATCGCCCTCGTGGGTGGCGTTGGCGGAAATGACTGCGGTCTTCTGATCCTTGGTAATCATGCTGATCGTTCCTTTCTGGTTTTATCTGCCCAGGCGGCTGAGTCGCGGTAGGAAAGGTACTGCCAAGACCCGGCACGCGGGCGTGCTACGGTAGAATATCACAAATATGTGAGTTTGTCAATGTGAAAAGGGTTATTCGCCGCCGTTTTCCTCGATGTACATCTCCTCCGCGCGCATCTGCGCCGAAACCAACACGGCGCGCGCCGCCTCCGCCCTTCCCGCCTCCAGCTCCGCGAGCGCGTCCGTGATACAGTTGAAAAGATAACCGTACAGCTTTTCATAGTCCGGCATGTGTAGCACCTCCTTTTTGCGATATATCCCACATAATTATAGCACAAAAACTCGATTTGCGATATATCCCACGCGATATATCGCAAACACTATCAAACTAGATACAAAAATGCATCTAGTGAGGGTGGTGTGGTATATGACCGCGAAGGAGGCGGTTTCACGAAGAATACAGGCGCTGTGCGCCGAACGGGACATGGCGATAAACGCGCTCGCCAACCGCTGCGGCGTCGCACCGTCGACCATTTACAGCATGCTGGGCGAGAAAAGCCAAAACCCCGGCGTCGTGTCAATACAGAAGCTGTGTGACGGCCTGGAGATAAGCCTGCGCGAGTTCTTCGACGACCCGGTTTTCGATGACTTGGAACCGGTGATAAAGTAGGTGAAGCATGTTTGACTACAAATTTCTCGGCTCGCGGATTCGCACCGTGCGGCTCGAGCGGAAAATGACGCAGGAAAAGCTCGCCGAAGCGGCGGGAGTCGGCGTGACGCACATCAGCCACATTGAAACCGGGAACAGCATACCCAGCCTTCAAACACTGGTGGACATCATTAACGCGCTCGGCTGTACGGCGGACGAGCTGCTCTGCATGGAGGTGCATCAGTCCCGCCCGCTGCTCAACAACTGGCTCGGCGAACTGGTTGCGGATTGCAGCGAGGCGGAAGTCAAGCTCATAACCGACATGGTTGCGGCGATGAAAACCTCCATGCGCCGGCTGAAGCTGTCCGGCGAGGCGAGCGAGTAATCGCTCAAGGAGGGCTGCGCTGTGTACTGGCTGGATGAAGTCAAGCAGAATATCAAAAAGCGGCGGCAGGTGCTGTTTTCAAAGGACTCGGAATTCCTATCCGACCTCGCGGGGCTGTTCGCGGCGCGATCGCACCGGGTGATGGTGCTGTGGGCGCTGGACTTCGCCGCCGAATCTGTGGCCGAGCTGGAGCGGGCGTACCCGGGCGAGCGCCGTCCGCGCGAGGCGCTCGACGCCGCGCGGCAGTGGGCCGCCGGGGAGGTCAAGATGCGCTTCGCCCAGCGCAAAATACTCGACTGCCACGCCCTCGCCAAGGAACTCTCCGACAAGGCCGACATAGCCGCATGCCACGCCGTGGGCCAGGCCTGCGCCGTGGTGCACACTGCGGGTCACGCGCTCGGCTACCCCATGTACGACCTGACCTCGATAGTCCGCCGCCTCGGCCCGGACGGCTGCCGCGAGGCAGTCGAGGCCCGCAAGGCCGAGTACATAGCCCGGCTGTTCTACTGGGACGCTCACGCGGCCGAGCACCAGCGCCCCTGGGCCGGGTTTTTGAGTTAAGCATAAAAACACACAGGGAAGCGCGAAGCCCGCCTCCCTGCGTGCAAATATGTTTACACACTTTGTCAAGCCGTCCCGAGGTTATCGTAATGATGTCATGCAGAGGAGCTATGATGCGAAAAAGGCAAATAACACCGGGTTTGTCTTTAATCTTGCTACTTGTGTTCCTGCTCTCCGGCTGCGGCGCGGCGGATGTACCGGCGGCTTCACCCTCGCCTACTGCTTCTCCGGAACCGGAGGCGTTCATATCCGGCATGGACGAGGCAGAGGAGATGCTAAGCGAAGTTATGGGTCCCGCCCCGCAGTACACCGCGCTGGACTACGCCGCGAGCGAGGCCGCGGACGCCTTCGTCGAGGGAGTGATACTCTATCGGGACGCGGGCAAGGTAAATGAGGGCAGCCTGCTCGTCTACACAAAGGTGGCGGTGACCGCTATATCCTACGGCGAGGCCGATGACCCGTACAACTACGACGATGACTGCGCCCTTGAGATAACCGGGGGCGACACGATAAGGTACAGCGTGCGGGACATGGGCACCGGGAACCTGCTGAATTTTGCCGTACAGTGCTCGGTTTTGGAGGACGGCACGCCGCATTTCAAGACGGTGGGGTCGCCGAGCTTCAGTTCAAATATTGAAAACGCGCGGGGAGGCTGACGCTTCCCCGCGCTTGTTGACACATCGTCCATATTACCTTATCTACCGCGGATGTTAAGCCGGGGGGCTACGCCGCAGCCTTATTTTTTCTTTTGCAGCTTGCGCTTATTGCCCTTTTCGTCTATGACGTAGGTGTTCTCCAGCACGTCCAGCGTGCCGCGCCGCCAGTCGGCGAGGTACTCCTCACGCAGGGCCTTGCGCTCGGCCTGCTCCTCCTCGGTCAGCTCGCGCTGCCTGGATATGGCGGTGAGCTCCGAAATTCTGTCCATCTTGGCTTTTTCCACAGAGCACCTCAGTTCTTCAGCGAGTGGATGGGCGCCGGGATGCGTCCGCCGCGGTGGATGAAGTCGTAGCTCGACTCGGTGTGCACCGGCATGACGGGCGCGCTGCCCAGCAGGCCGCCGAACTCCACCGTGTCGCCCACATCCATGCCGGGGGCGGGGATGATGCGGACAGCCGTGGTCTTTTGGTTTATCATGCCGATGGCCGCCTCGTCGGCGATTATGGCGCTGACGGTCTCGGCGCTGGTGGAGCCCGGCACGGCTATCATGTCGAGGCCGACGGAGCACACACAGGTCATGGCCTCGAGCTTGTCGAGCGTGAGCGTGCCGCTCTGGGCGGCGGCTATCATGCCCTCGTCCTCGCTGACAGGTATGAATGCGCCGGAGAGCCCGCCCACGCTGGAGCTGGCCATGACGCCGCCCTTCTTGACCGCGTCGTTCAGCAGCGCGAGCGCCGCCGTCGTGCCGTGGGTGCCGCAGACCTCGAGGCCCATCTCCTCTAGTATGCGCGCTACGCTGTCGCCTACGGCGGGGGTCGGCGCGAGGGACAGGTCGACGATGCCGAAGGGTACGCCGAGCCGCCTGGACGCCTCCTGGGCCACCAGCTGGCCCATGCGAGTGACGCGGAAGGCGGTCTTTTTGATGGTTTCGGCCACGACGCCGAAGTCCGCGCCGCGCACGGCCTTGAGCGCGTGGTGGACCACGCCGGGCCCGGAGACGCCGACGTTTATGACGCGGTCCGGCTCGCTGACGCCGTGGAAGGCTCCGGCCATGAAGGGGTTGTCCTCCACGGCGTTGCAGAACACGACGAGCTTGGCGCAGCCGAAGCCGCCCTGGGCGGCGGTCAGCTCGGCGGTCTCCTTGATAACGCGGCCCATGAGCGCGACGGCGTCCATGTTGATGCCCGCCTTCGTAGAGCCAACGTTCACACTGGAACACACAAGCTCGGTCTCAGCCAGGGCGCGGGGTATGGAGCGGATGAGCTTCTCGTCTGCGGGGGTCATGCCTTTCTGCACCAGGGCGGAGAAGCCGCCGACAAAGTTGACGCCCGTCTCGCGCCTGGCGTTGTCCAGCGCCTCGGCGAAGCAGAAATAGTCCTCGCATTCGCTCGCGCCCGCGACCAGCGCAATGGGCGTGACGGAGATGCGCTTGTTGACGATGGGGATGCCGAACTCGGCCTCTATCTCCTCGCCCACGCGCACCAGGTCCTTCGCGCTCGTGGTTATCTTGTCGTATATCTTGCGGCAGGCCGCCTTCGGGTCGCTGTCGCAGCAGTCCAAAAGCGAGATGCCCATAGTGACCGTGCGCACGTCAAGGTGCTGCTGGTCTATCATCTCGATGGTCTCGAGTATCTCTCCGCGGTTTATCATGTGTTACCTCCACGCGGCGTGTAGCCGCCGACAATGTCGCGCACGGACGTTTAAGCGCAGCCAACGTTCCCGCCCGCGGCGTAAGTTGAAGTTTTGATCAAACTTTTTCAAAAGTTTGCGGGTTCCAAGGGCAGCGCCCTTGGTCGCTCGCCGCAGCGAGCGAAATTCCCTGATGATTGATGAAGATCAGGAAGGGGCTTGGGCGAAACCCCTTGACAGGGTTTCACCTAAACGGTGCTCCTGACCGCAATTCATCGCGGCATTTATGCCGCGTATCTAGGGGGAACCGGTTCCCCCTAGACTCAGATTCTGTGCATCGCGTTGAAGATGTCCTCGCGCTGGATGCGTATCTGCAGTCCGTGGCTCTCGCCCTCGCCGGCGAGCTCGCCGGCCAGGTTGGCGAAGGGCTCGGTGCACTGAGAGGCGTCGACGAGCATTATCATGGTGAAGTAATCCTGCAGCACCGTCTGGCTGATGTCCAGCACGTTTACTCCGCGCTCGGCGAGCAGCTGGCTGACGAGGGCGATGATGCCCACGCGGTCCTTGCCTATGACTGTGACTATTGCTTTCATTTTCCGTCCTCCTCAGACATGGTGCCCAACTCGTCGAGGTTCTTCTCGAAGGCCGGCATAAAGTTTTCAAGGAAATAGTCCGCCTCTTTGAGGCCCATGGACTTTATTCGCTCCAGGGTCTGGCGCTCAGCGGAGAGGAACTCCAAATTGCCCGCCTTGCGCTCCTCCACGCACTTTATATACGCGCTCAGGCGGTCGGCGCATTTCAGCAGGGGCTTCAGGTCGTCCCCCACTTCACCGCTTATCAAAGGGGAAAATTCGTTTTGCAGCCCCACCGGCAGCATATTTACCAGCTTATCCGACGCCACGCGCTCCACCTCGTGATAAGCATCAGTTATCTCGGCGCTGTGGTATTTGATGGGCGTGGGCATGTCGCCGGTGAGAATCTCGGGCGCGTCGTGGTAGAGCGCGGCGCAAACCAGTGTGCCGGTGTCGCAGCTCTCGCGGAACACGTCCCGGCGTATCACGCCGAGCGCGTGGGCCAGCACGGCGACCATGTGGCTGTGCTCCTGGACGTTCTCAGGTATACTAGAGCGCATCAGCCCCCAGCGGGAAATGTAGCGCATACGGCTTATAAGTGCGAAAAAGTCGCTCATGCAGTCCTCCTCTCACTCGGCAAGCACGTCGCCCACGACGCGCTTGTTTTTCCAGCGGCCGGAGAAATAGCGCGGCACACTCAGGAGCACGCCGAGGCCCCAGCCGAAGGGGATATTAAGCCAGCAGGCGGCGTATCCGACGTCGAATGAGTAGACCATCAGGTAGGCGACGACGACGCGCGTTGTGAGCGTGGCAAAGCTGTTCATGCTTGTCCAAACGACGTCGCCCGCGCCCTGCAGCAGGCCGCTCGTCGGCATGTAGGCCGCGAAGAGGATGACAAAGTAGCTCATCCACCGCTGGTACTCCACCGCCTGCGAAAGCGCTTCGCCGCTCAGGTTGAAGAGCCTGGCGAAGTCCGGCGCGAGGATGTACAGCAGTATGGAGATAACGACGCTCATGCCGCAGCTCATGGCCGTACTGGCCACCCAGCCGCGCTTCACGCGGTCGTATTTCTCCGCGCCGACGTTCTGGCCGGTAAAGCTGGCCGCGGCGCTGTTCATGCCGAAGATGGGTATGGTGGCGTAGCTCTCCATGCGGTTGCCCGCGTTGAAAGCGCTCATCGTCACCTGGCCGAAACTGTTGACCAGGCGCTGTATGAACACATTCCCCAGAGAGACCACGGCCTGCTGTATGATGGCCGGTATGCCCAGCTTGAGGCAGAGCTTGAACTTGCCCACGTCGAACACGAACTCTCTGCGCTTGAAGCGGAAAACGGGATAACGCCGGAACATGTAGAAGATGCTGAACGCCGCGCAGACCGCCTGGGCCACGACCGTCGCCACCGCGACGCCCACGACGCCCCAACCGAAGCTGATGACAAACCAGAGGTCGAGTATTGTGTTGAGCACGGCGGAGACAATCAGGAAATACATGCTGGCCTTGGAATCTCCCACCGCGCGGAGAATGCCCGCCACGGCGTTGTATACATATTGGAACACAAGCCCCACTGCGTAAATTGCGAAGTACTCGATTGCATATCCGCGCGTGGCCTCATCCGTCACCCGCATCAGGCCCACGACCAGCAGCTGCGCGCCTACGCTGCCAAAAACGGCCAGCGCAGCGCCGAGCACTGTCTGCGTTATAAGCAGGGTGCTGGCCGCGCGGCGGAGCTCCGTCTCGCGCCGTGCGCCGTAGAGCTGAGCGACAAGGACGCCGCCGCCATTGGACAGGCCCAGAGAAATAGCCAGCAGCAGGAAGATGAGCGAGGTGCATGAGCCCACGGCGGCGAACATGGCGTCACTTATCTCCTGCGTCGCGCCGCCGTAATGGCTGACGACAATGCTGTCCACCGTGTTGTAGAGCTGCTGCAAGAACTGCCCGGCCATTATCGGCAGCGAAAAGAGCAGCAGCTCCTTCCACTCCGAGCCAACGGTCATGTCCCGGCGCTTGTCCATTTCCCCGTCCCTCCCCGGAAATTGTCGTATCTTTGATTTTATCATGCCCACGCTGCTGTTGTAAAGGCGCGGGAAAAATTTTGGGCCCTTTTTGGCGGACGAGGCAGATTAATGCCCCGGGGCCGGAGCCCCGGGGCAAGCTTTGTATCACTTTACGCCGTAGAGCAGCTCGCCGTAGGTCGGCATGGGCCAGGCGTCGTCGCTGGTGACGGATTCCATGTCGTCGCAGGCGGCGCGCAGCGCGCCCATGACGGGCAGCACCTTATCTCGCAGGAAGAAGCTCTTGCTCTGCGCCTCGTGCATACCGTCGGCGGCGACGAGGGCGTCCTCCAGCTCGCCGGTCAGCGAGTAGGCCGCATCCATCAGCTGGGTGAGCGAACTGACGGTGGAGCACTCATACCTGGCGCGGCGCTCGGGCATGACGGCGCGCTGCGCCGCGGCGCTCTGAGCGAGCTTCATCGTGAACTTGCTCACGGCGGGCAGTATCTCCCTGCGCACCATGGCCAGGGCGGTTTTGCCCTCGATGGTCACGAGCTTGCAGTACTCCTCCTGGAACACCTCAAGCCTCGCGCGGAGCTCGCCCTCGGAGAAAACCTTGTGGCGGGTGAAGAGCTCAATGTTCTCCGGGTCGACCAGGTGGGGCAGCGCCTCGGGGGTGGAGCGCAGGTTGTGCAGCCCGCGGCGCTCCGCCTCCTCGACCCAGCTCGGGTCGTAGCCGTTGCCGTTGAATATGATGCGCTTGTGCTCGTGCACCACGCGGCGGATGAGCGCGTGCAGGGCCTGGTTGAAATCGGGCGCGCTCTCGAGCTCGTCGGCAAACTGCCTGAGCTCCTCGGCCACGGCCGTGTTGAGGGCGATGTTTGCGGAGGAAATGCTCGCGCTGGAGCCCGGCATGCGGAACTCGAACTTCGCGCCGGTGTAGGCGAAGGGCGAGGTGCGGTTGCGGTCGGTGGTGTCCTTCGGGAAGGGCGGCAGGGCGTGGACGCCGACCTTGAAAAGCGTCTTTTCGCGCTGGTCGGCAGGCGTATCGTTCTCTATGGCGTCCAGGATGCCGGTCAGCTCATCGCCGAGGAACATGCTGATGATTGCCGGGGGCGCCTCGGCCGCGCCCAGGCGGTGGTCGTTGCCCGCGCGGGCGACGGATATACGCAGCACGTCCTGGTAGTCGTCCGCGGCCTTTATCACGGCGCAGAGAAAGAGCAGGAACTGCGCGTTCTCGCCCGGGGTCTCGCCGGGGGCGAACAGGTTTTCGCCGGTGTTTGTGGCCATCGACCAGTTGTTGTGCTTGCCGGAGCCGTTCACGCCCTCGAAGGGCTTCTCGTGCAGCAGGCAGACCAGGCCGTGGCGCTTGGCCGCCTTTTGCATGACGTCCATGACGAGCTGGTTGTGGTCGGCGGCGATGTTCGCCGTGTTGTAAACGCATGCGAGCTCGTGCTGGGCCGGGGCGGCCTCGTTGTGCTCGGTCTTGGCGCAGACGCCGAGCTTCCACAGCTCCTCGTTTATGTCACGCATGAAGGCCGCGACGCGCGGCTTCACGGTGCCGAAGTAGTGGTCGTCCATCTCCTGGCCCTTGGGCGGCTTGGCGCCGAAGAGCGTGCGGCCGGTATAGATGAGGTCGGCGCGGCGCTCGTACATGTCGCGCTCGACGAGGAAGTACTCCTGCTCGGCGCCGACCATGGGCGACACAGCGGTGACGTCCTCGTGGCCGAAGAGCTTCAGCACGCGGACGGCCTGTTTGCTCAGGGTCTCCATGCTGCGCAGCAGCGGGGTCTTCTGGTCGAGGGCCTCGCCGCCGTAGGAGCAGAAGGCCGTGGGTATGTACAGCACGCCGTCGCGGATAAAGGCGTAGCTCGTCGGGTCCCAGGCGGTGTAGCCGCGCGCCTCGAAGGTCGCGCGCAGGCCGCCGGAGGGGAAGCTCGACGCGTCGGGCTCGCCGTGGATGAGCTCCTTTCCGGAGAACTCCATCAGCACGCCGCCGTGGCCGTCCGGCTCAATAAAGCTGTCGTGCTTCTCGGCGGTGACGCCGGTCATGGGTTGGAACCAGTGCGTGAAGTGCGTAGCGCCCTTCTCCACCGCCCAGTCGCGCATCGCGGCGGCGACTGTCTCGGCGGTGTCCGGCTGAAGCCGGCGGCCGGATTTCATCGTGCGCAGGACGGCCTCGTAAGCCTCCTTGGGCAGTCGCTCGCGCATCACGGCGTCCGAAAACACCATCGTCCCAAATATCTCCTGTATCCCGGGCATGTACAGACCTACCTCTCATATAATAACATAAGCTTGCGGAAATATTACCTCCGCAAGCTTATACTAAAATCATTGTGTAGTCAAGCGAATATCTCTAATTACGGCAAAAACCGGCGCTAAAGTCAGTTTGACTTTTGCCTGAATTCAGATATAACATATTACATGCAGTAAGAGGCACAGCAGCTTTAGCGGTTTGGCCTCTGCAGAGTTCTGGAAATTATCGTGGCTTTTTCAATTGCCCGCAAGAACCGTCACTTGGCATAGGACGGTTCTTGCGTTTCTTTATGATAGCATTACGCTTCGTCAACCTAGAAGCTCAGATTTCGGCATTTTATTCCGTCTCCATGTACATCTCCTCTGCCTCTTCCTGCGCGGCTCTCAAGGTCTCCCCGGCCTCGCCGTAGTTTCGCGCTTCCAGCTGCTCCAGCGCGTCGGTGACGGCATTGAACAGCAGATGGTAGAGTTTTTCATAATCGGCCATACTTATTGCCTCCACGAAGTTGTATTGGCGTCATATTGACGTCACCAAGCACATAATAACATATTCTGACCATAAAATAAATATAAATTGCAGTCAGAATGGAGACTTAAAGATGGCAATACGCAGCCTAACTATAAGAATAGAGGATCAGCTTCTCGACAAGCTGCATGTTGTCGCCGATTATGAAGCACGTTCCGTCAATGGTCAGGTACTAATCCTGATACGTGACTGTATCAAACGCTTCGAAGACGAACATGGAGAGATAGAAACGTCCCGAAAATAGCCAAAAGCCGCCACTCCGGCAAGTGACGGCTTTTGCGGGATTATAAGTACTAATTAAGCTATAACTTCCTGAGGCCAAACCGCTAAGGCTGTGCGCCTCATTACATATATTATACCTGATTTCAGGCAAAAGTCAAGAACCGCCGCTCGGCAAAGTGCCGCGGCGGCTTTTTGCTTGCATCGCGCCGGCGAACGTGGTATCATTTTATATATGAGAAGAGAGCTTGGAAAGAATCCAAGTAGAGGAAGGTCATTTCTTATGAGAGACTACAAGGCCGAATTTGAAAAGCGCGTGGAGTTTATCCGCGCCCGTCTCGCCGAGGCTCACTGCGCCGGTATAGTCTACGGCAACTCCGGCGGCAAGGACAGCGCCCTCGTCGGCATCCTGTGCAAGGCCGCCTGCGACAGCACAGTCGGCATAATCATGCCCTGCGCCAGCCGCCGCAACTACGGCATTGACAGGGACGACGGCATGGAGGTAGCCGAGCAGTTCAACATCGAGACGCGCACTGTCGATTTGACGCCCGTGCGCGAGGCAGAGCTCGCCGCTCTCGAGGGCGTAACTGAGCTCACCGACATGGCTGTAGCAAACATAGCCCCGCGCCTGCGCATGATAACGCTCTACGCTGTCGCCCACGCAGAAAACCGGCTCGTCGCCGGCACCGGCAACGCCAGCGAGGCCTACGTCGGCTACTTCACCAAGTGGGGCGACGGCGCGCACGACTTCAACCCCATCGCGGACTTGACCGTCACCGAAATCTACGAGTTCCTCGAATATCTGCACGCCCCGCGCTCCATAATTGAAAAGGCGCCCAGCGCAGGCCTCTTCGAGGGCCAGACCGACGAGTCCGAAATGGGCATCACCTACGCCGCCATCGACGCGTATCTCAGCGGCGGCGAGGTCAGCGGCCACGACCGCGAGGTCATAGAGCGCATGCACGCCCGCAGCGAGCACAAGCGCGCCCCCATCGCGAGCTACAAGGGCTGAGCCGTGGGAAGGTTCTCGCCGCTGACGGCTCACCTGTCTGCAATGCAGCCCCCGGCGGGCGAATGGATAGCGTACACCCGGCACGACGGTTCACCCGAAAGCCCCATACAGCTCCCGTGGGTGAAATACCGCGCCGAAATAGCCCGCTTTATGGACGATGTCAACCAATTTGCCATAAGCAGCCCCGAGCTCGGGCCGAGGAGCTACGGCGGCATTCTTGAGCGCGCCGGGGTCAAGTCCCTCTATGGCGCCGACGTGTCCTCGCTGGACGCGCTCACAGTCTGCGCCGTCATCGTGGCGGCCGTCCGCAGCGAGCGCTTCTGTGAGGGGGCGGTTTACAGCTTCGTGGAGTGCGGCCAGGCGCGCCGCTGCCTGGAACGCCTCGCCGAGTTGGACGGGTAAAGTCAATAAAGTTGAAGCTCCAAAGCCTGTTTTGCAGGTTTTGGAGCTTTTTCATAAATTTAACGTGCTATATTTCGCACATCCGTGAATTGACCTTAATCTTCCTGTGCGGTATACTTAACACAAGTGGTGTGGTACATTTCGCACACTATGTTTTGAAGCGCGCATGGCTTTATGCAAGATTCGGCTTTGGCAGCACCGTGGACTGGCTGAAAACTCGTCCGCCGGCCGGTATTGCAGAATGATACGGAGGTAAAAATGAAAAAGCTGCTCAATCTGTGGATGCGTTTAAAGGATAATTTCTTTAACACCGAGTACGGAAGCCTGCTCATCCAGCTCGCCACCGGTATATACCTGCTGTTTGTCGCCTCCAGCTTTCTTGCGAAGGCGCGGTATTTTGAAACCTATTTCTGGGAATGGGCTGCGGTGAGCGCCGTACTCTACGGTCTCGTAAACTACGACAAGGTAAAGCGCAGGCACGACGAGATGGTCAGCTCCATTTACGCCCTGATAGACTCTTTCACGGTCAAATTGGACCATTTGTTTATAGAGCTGATGCTGCTCGTCGGGCTATTAGTGTATCTCCTCTGCGGCGCAGAGGTCACTGCTCGGGTCCTGGTCATGTCCGCCGCTGTATACTATGCCGTTATCTCGGCCATCCGTCTCATGATGTTCCGCCGCTATGACCGGGCGGGGATTGAATAGTTGGGGATGCCGTGATGAAAGAGCGCTTTTCTTCCGTGTTCAGCCCGCAGCGGCACAGACGGCTGGGCGTGCATTTTGGAATATGGCTCTGGGTCGCCCTATCCGCCTACGCCTTCGGCCTGGCGCTGTGGCGCGTCTGCGTCCCGCCGGATGTGCTTCCGGACGTCCTGAAGCTGATGTTCAACGCAGCATGGCTCGTACTGCTCGCCTGCGCCGCATTCATCCCCCGCGCGCTGGCCTTTATCTACTACGACAGGGACGGATTTGAAAATGACTGACGACAACATCCTGCTCAAAAACGACATAAGCGTCTACCGCGAGCGCGCGGGCATCACGCAGCTCGCGCTCGCCGAAGCCTGCGGCGTGCGGCGGGAGACCATCGTCAATCTCGAGCGCGGAAAATACAATCCCTCGCTCAAGCTGGCGCTGAAGATATGCGCCGTACTCGAAGCGAGGATTGAGGACCTGTTCTGGCTGGAGGGGTGAATTTCACGCCTCCAGCTTTCTTTTTGCGCCGCTGACCGACTTGATGAAGGCCACAGTGGCCTTCCAGCAGAGCAGGCCCAGCGCGATGAGCAATACGCCGGTGAGACAGACGAGCACGAAGCCGAGCCACGGTTCGGCCGTCCAGCCGCCTACCTGGAACATGACCCAGGGCAGGTCGACGCCTACGAGCTCGCAGGCCAGGTTCACCACGCCGATTATCGGGCAGGCCGCGCCGCAGAGCAGGAAGGCCGCAGCGCAGATGCTGGTGACCGGCAGGATGATAATCCCGCCAAGGCCCGCATAACTGTAAAGCGCGGCGACCAGCCCCAGCCTGCGCCACGAAAAACGCGGCGACCTGGCTATCGCGTCTCCCAGGTACCCGCCGGCGAGCTCCTTCGCGCTGCCCAGGCGCGCGACTATCTGCTCCGGCGTCATCCCCCCGGAGACGAGCTCCGCTATCTCGCTTTTGAGCTCGTTCACTATGTCCACACGCTCCGCCACCGGCAGACGCCTGAGCCGGCGGTCAACCTCGCCGAGATATTTTTCCATGAAGTCATTCATTGTCATCACCCCTTTCCAAGCCCTCTATGGCCTCGCACAGCTCTCTCCATTCGCTCCGCATGGCCTCCAGGTATTCCAGCCCGGCCTCAGTTATGGTGTAATATTTTCGCGGCGGCAGTCCCTCGGCCGTCTCCTGCCAAAAGCTCGTCAGGCATCCGTCCTTTTGCAGCCTGCGCAGCAGCGGATAGACCGTGCTCTCCTTTGCCGCAACTATCGGACGGCTCTCGAGCCGGCTTATTATCTCGTAACCGTAGCGCGGCGCGCGCGATATCAGAAGCAATACGCAAAATTCAAGCGTCCCCCGCTTTATCTGGCTGCGCCATTCGTCTATGTTCATTGCCTCGCCTCCCGAGGGTACATCGTACTACATAGTATATAGTCTGTCAAGGGTGTATTGTGAAGCGATGGCGGCCCATGGTCACTCTGAGACCAGAACCACGTTAAATAGTTCGCAAATAGTTTGACAAACTGGGCAATATGTACTATAATTTTTCTACATACGAAATATTACTTGTGCAATTATCAGAGTAATACAGAGGGAAAATCAGGGCTATTTTAATGTTCTAAAAGGGGGCTAAACATGAAGGACCTAAAACACCTCATCTACTTTGAGGACTTGCTGCAGGAGGCTCAGAACGAGCTGGTGACGCAGGCAGTAAACGAGGGCAAGCTGGCTTTGGGCTACAACTGCTACTACATACCCGAGGTGCTGCTGAACCTGCCCGGCTGCTTCTCCTCCCGTCTGCGCGCGCCGCGCTGCTCCTCGCCGGACATTGCGACCTACTACATGACAAACCGCAACTGTCCCTACGTCCGCAGCATACTTGAGCGCGCCATTGAAGGCGGCTACAACTACCTGAGCGCCCTCTTCGGGGCCGAGGGCTGCGCGGCGATGGAGCGCATGGAGGAGCACTTCTTCCTGCTCAACCCCGTAAAGCACGACAATTTCTTCGTCACCATCATCGACCCGCCGATGAAGGGCGACCAGACCAGTCTCGACTACTACAAGGCGCAGCTTATGCTCAAGGTGGTGGAGCCGCTGCGCGACAAGCTGGGCGTCGACGTGAGCGAGGACGCCATGCGCCGCGCAGTCAGCGATTTCAACGAGCTGTGCCGCGTCGTGACGGAGATAGGCAACTTCCGCAAGCTGGACAATCCGCCGATAACGGGATATGAGTTCCACGTCATCCAGCTTGTGAGCCAGGTGTGTCCGCACGAGCTCATCCTGCCCTACCTCAAGGAGACGCTCGAGGAGATAAAGACCCGTGAGCCGGAGCCGGTATTCCCCTTCCGCGCTCGCATAGCCATAGCGGGCAGCGAGATTGACGACCCCGAGTTCACGAAGCTCGTGGAGATGTGCGGCGCGATGGTCGTGGCCGACCGCTACTGCTTCGGCAGCTTCCCGAGCCGCGAGGAAATTGAGATACGCGACGGCGAGAGCGCCTTCGACGCAATTTGCCGCCACTACCTGCACTGGAACCAGTGCGCCCGCTTCATGTCCGGCGACAAGATAGACCAGCGCCATACTGAGCTCAAACGGCTTGTGGACGAGTACAAGGCCGACGGCATCGTCTACGAGAGCATGAAGTTCTGTGAGTTCTGGAGCTATGAGAAGGTCCTGGCCTCGCATGTGCTGCAAACCGAGATGGGTATCCCCTGCTGCACCATAGAGAAAGAATACGCCCTCGGCTCCATAGGCCAGCTGCGCACGCGCTTCCAGGCCTTCGTCGAGAGCCTGGAGATCAAAAAGATTCAGGCAGAGGAGGTAAGACGATGAAAAATCCCATAACGGCGTTCATAGACAAGAAGCTCCAGAAGTTTGACCCCGTCTGGCAGGCCGAAAACGGAAAGGGCGGACTGCGCAGCCGCTACCATGACAAGACCGGCATTGCCAAGTACCGCGAGTGGCGCGGCGTGCACGACACCTTCTCGGACTATCTGGCCTGGCTTAACAACCTCAAGAGCATGGGGCTCATGGTTGCCAGCGCCCCGCTGCCTGTGCTCAAGGGTATCTGGGAGTACCGCTGGATGGGCTCCTACCTCGGCACCTTTGCCTTCATCGACCGCCTCTTTGAGGGCTACCGCGGCCCGGAGCTCAAGATTGCCCACTTGAACATGCATGCCATCGTGCAGAGCCTGACCAAGAAGATAGCGCTCGTCCTGGCAAACGACAGGCGTCTCGGCGGCGGCCCGCTCTCCGACAAGATGGTGCCCATGGACGAGGTCCTGCCCCCGCTCTTTATGTGCGGCTTCCCCAACCTTATTCCCATCCCGCTGCAGACCCTGCCCGAGTTCATAATCTGCGACATCGACCAGCAGCTCGAGCCGTTCTACATAGACGTGGCCGAGAGCTTCGGTCTCGCCGCCGACGTCTGCTCCCGCTGCTCGGCCGAGACGGGCGTCACGTTCAACGACGACTTCCCGCTCATCGGCAAGGCCTTCCTCTCCACGAACATGCCCTGCAACGCCAGCGAGGCGACCAGCATGTTCCAGCGCCGGAGGATAGACCTGCCCGACTTCCCCGTCACGCTCGCCATGATACACAACGAGCCCGGCGCGCACCCGTATTCCACTCAGGTGCTGCGCGACGCCATCAAGTTCATCGAGGACGAGTACAACGAGGTCTACGACTGGGACGCCCTGTTCGCCCGCGCCAAGCAGATGAACGAGCAGAACACAATCGAGCTCGAGAAGTGGGACTTCTTCAAAACCGAGTACAGCGCCCTGTGCGGCATCGCCGAGACGCTCTACCGCCTCTACGCCTGGGCCAGCGTCAACGGCCAGGAGGACTATTTCACCAAGGTGGACCGCAAGGTCATCAAGATTATGCGCCGCAGCTACGAGAAGAAGCACAAGCCCTTCGGCGGCAAGACGCGCCACCGAGCCTTCCTCTGGGGGCCGAGCGCGGTGTACTACACCGACTTCCCGACCTGGATACAGAACTGCTGGGGCGTAAACATTGTTCTGAACATGGACTCCACCATGGGCCACAACATGATAGACACCGAGGATCCCGAGCAGGCCATAAAGGACCTCGCGCTCTTCTCGGAAAAGGGCGTCATGCGCCACCACGCCGTCGGCGGCTGGGACAACGTCAACGCCGTCTGGGACTGGGCCAAGAACTTCAACTGCGACATGGTGCTCATGAACGACAACGTCGCCTGCAAGGGCATGAACGGCGTCCACGCCATGATGGAGGAACAGGCGCGCGACCTCGGCCTGTACTTCATCTTCGTCGAGCATGACCTCGAGGACTGCCGCACCATCTCTCGTCGGGACATGCGCAACATTGTCAACAACTACATGTCCGTCGTAGTCGGCGAAGAGCCGCTCGACCCGACCCTCGTGGACTTCGACGACTCCGAGGCCTGGTAAGAAAGGATGGTGCACATGAAAAAGAAGCTGCTCGGTATATTCGCAAAGCTCGCGCTGCTGCTCTTCGGCGCTTTCGTCGCAACCTTCACCATATATATGTTCAACCTGGAGAACAAGCTCATATACTATGTGATCCGCCCCTTCCTCAACAAGCACTACGACAGCCAAAAGCGCGACAGAAGGATAGTGTAAAACCTTCCCCCGTCGCCGCCGCAAGCTGCGCATCCTCCTCTCCCGTGGAGTGCACACTGCACTCCACAGGCCTTATAAAAGGCGGAAGCGGGCAAACCGGCGTTCACTCTTCGGTAGCTTTAGCATGAAAAACGGCCCCGGTTTTTACCGGGGCCGAAATTTTCAGCTCTTATTCCCTTTCAGCGCCTTCATACGCTGGCTGTGGTCGAGGATGCGCTTGCGGATGCGCAGGTTCTTGGGCGTGACCTCCAGGAGCTCGTCGTCGGCGAGGAACTCCATGCACTGCTCCAGGCTCATCTGCCTGGGCGGCGTGAGGCGCAGCGCCTCATCGCTGCCTGCAGCCCGCATATTGGTCAGCTGCTTGCGGCGGCAGACGTTGACGGGGATGTCCTCGTTCTTGGGCGACTGTCCGACGACCATGCCCGCGTACACAGGCGTGCCGGGGCCGATAAACAGCGAGCCGCGCTCCTGGGCGTTGAACAGGCCGTAGGTGACTGCCTCGCCGGTCTCCCACGCGACAAGGGAGCCGGTGCCGCGGCGGCTGAGCTCGCCCTTGTAGGGCTCGTAGCGCTCAAACACGCTGGACATTATGCCCTCGCCCTTGGTGTCGGTGAGGAACTCGTTGCGGTAGCCGAAGAGGCCGCGCTCCGGGACGAAGAAGGTCGCCCTGGTACGGCTGCCCACGGGCATCATTTCGACGAACTCGCCCTTGCGCGAGCCGAGCTTTTCAATGACGGCGCCAATATACTCGCTGGGCACGTCGACGACCACGCGCTCCACAGGCTCGCACTTCTTGCCGTCTATCTCCGCGAGCAGTACGCGCGGGGGGCTGACCGCAAACTCGTAGCCCTCGCGGCGCATGGTCTCTATGAGTATCGAAAGGCTCATCTCGCCGCGGCCCGCGACGTTGAAGCTGTCGGTGGAGTTTTCCACGTCGCTCACACGCAGGCTCACATCCTTGAGCGTCTCGCGGTAAAGCCGGTCGCGCAGCTGGCGGCTGGTCACGAATTTGCCCTCGCGTCCGGCAAAGGGGCTGTCGTTGACGGAGAAGGTCATTTCCATCGTCGGCGCGCTTATTTTCACGAACTCGATGGGCTCCACGGCCTCAGGCGAGCAGATGGTGTCGCCTATCGTGATGTCGCCGATGCCGCTCATGGCTATGATGTTTCCGGCGGAGGCCTCCTGCACGGGTACGCGCTGCAAGCCCTCAAACTGGTAGAGGTTCACGGCCTTGGCCTTGCGGTGCGGGGTCTCGCGGTCGTGATAGTTGCAGACGGCTATCTCGTCGTTGGCGTGGATAGTGCCGCGCTCAATGCGGCCTATGGCTATGCGTCCCACGAACTCGTTGTAGTCTATGCTGGAGACGAGCATCTGGAAGGGCGCGTTCTCGTCGCCTTCCGGCGCCGGGATGTATTTTATAATGGTGTCGAACAGGGGCTTCAAATCCGTGCCCGGCACGTCGGGGCTGTAGCTGGCCGTGCCGTTGCGGCCGGAGCAGAAGAGCATGGGGGAGTCAAGCTGCTCATCCGTGCAGCCGAGGTCCATCAGCAGCTCCAGCACCTCGTCCACGACTTCCAGCACGCGCTGGTCGGGGCGGTCAATCTTGTTGAGCACAACTATGACGCGGTGGCCGAGCTCAAGGGCGCGGGAGAGCACGAAGCGGGTCTGGGGCATGGGGCCCTCGGCGGCGTCGACAAGAAGTATGACGCCGTTGACCATCTTGAGCACACGCTCCACCTCGCCGCCGAAGTCGGCGTGGCCCGGGGTGTCGACTATATTTATCTTGTAGCCGTCGTAACGCACGGCGGTGTTCTTGGCGAGTATGGTTATACCGCGCTCGCGCTCGAGGTCGCCGGAGTCCATGACCCTGTCGGCTACCTCCTGATTCTCGCGGAACACACCGGCCTGCTTGAGCATCTCGTCAACGAGAGTGGTCTTGCCGTGGTCGACGTGCGCGATGATTGCTACGTTTCTCAGCTTGTCCAAATATATCACCATCCGACTGTATTCACAAACCTGTATTTTAGCACCCAGCCGTAAAATTTGCAAGCGAGATTTCACACCTTACCCCAAAAACCGCATCATTTCCGCCCCTGCCGCGCCTGCGGCGCAAAAAACCGGGGGCGGCCGTTTTATCAGCCGTCCCCGGGCGCCGAATTCAAATAAAGGTCTCCGGGGCCTTGCGCGCGGCGCAGGCCTTCTTGAGCTTTGTGCGCGTCGCGGCCAGCATGACGGGGTTCAGGCTGCGGGCGTAGTTGGGACATGTGAAAACGCAGTGCATGCAGGTGATGCACTTGGCGTTGTCCGTCTTGTACGGCTCGTCGGACGGGATTGCGCCCACGGGGCACTCCCGCGCGCACTTTCCGCACTTTATGCAGCGCTGGCGGTTTGCGCCCGGGTGCATCGGTACGCCGCCGTACTTCTTATAGGGACGGCTGCCGGGTATGGACGGCTCAGACATGTCCCCGGCCTCCAGCTTTGCCCGGACTTTTGCGCCGAATTCTGCCATCGCGGCCCTGTCTGCCTCGTCAGGCCTGCCCGCCGCTATCTCCGTCACAATCGAGTGTCGCGCTATGAATGCGCCCGCCGCGACGACCTTGAAGCCACGCGCCTTCACCGCGTCGGCCAGCTCCAGGAGCGCGTCGTCGTAATCGCGGTTGCCGTACACAGCCAGCACCACGGCGGGCGTATCCTCGCCCTTGACGGACGCAAGGAAACCGGCAAACGCGTCGGGAATGCGCCCGCCGAACACAGGCGCGGCGAACACCGCGGCGTCGGACGCAGCCAGAGAGAGGCTCTCTGCGCGGGACGTGAAGTCGTGCTCCTCGCACTCGCCGATGGCCGAGGCCACGGCAGCGGCGCACAGCTTCGTGGTGCCGCCGGGCGAAAAATACACTGCGTGGACCTTGTTTATATTCATGAACAGCCCTCCAGTCAATAATACCTGGCAACATTTTATCACTCCGCTTCGTCATATACAAGCGCGTTGCAAAGGCCGCGCGCATGTGTTAGAATAATATGTATTTTTGTACCACAGGAGGTGCCTATGAAACGGTTCGCCGCCCTCGCGCTAATCTGCGCGTTCATCATAAGCACGCTCGCCGGCTGCGGCGTGAGCGTGCATCAGAACGACCTGCCCGAAGCCGAACTCAGCGGTGGAGACTACGGCTTGAGCGTCGCCGTGCTGTACAACGGCGAGGCCAACAACGGCGTCTGGCAGGACACGCTCTCCCGCTTTGAGCAGCCGCTGATGCTCGGCCTTTCCGCCGAGGCGGTGGACGTCACCGGCGAGTACGACCTCTCCGGCTACGACATACTCTACCCGGACATGAGCATCACGACCGCCGCAAACGCCTCCTCCCTGCGCGACGAGATAGTCGCCTTTGCCAACGGCGGCGGCGCCGTCTACTGCACCAACGGCTTCTACGACTTCTTCCCGGCCGAGTTCTTCGGCGCTGAGAGCTTCTCCGAGGTACCCGACTACCCCTATCACATGGAGTACCCCGATGTCAGCGCGGACTTGCAGGACATACAGGACATAACCCGCGACTTCTACACGCTCTACGAGGCCTACGCCGAGTTCCCGGAGCTTGAACAGCTTGAGCGCGGCGTCGGCATGGTGCCGGACACCGCCGTGACCATCGCCTCTAAAAACGGCCTCGCGCTGAGCGCCGTGAACCGCTACGGCGAGGGCTGGGTGTTCTTCTGCTCGGGCCTTCTGCCCAACCCCTACTACACCCTCGGCACTTCGCTGACGAACCGCACCGACAACCAGCGCATGCTCTCCGACACGGCGCTCTCCGCGGCGCGCATCCTTGAGAACTCCTTCGCCTCCTTTGTGAGCAAGCGCACGGTGGGCTACAGCGTCTGGCGCGTTTTCGGCAGCCATGGCAACCCCGCCATGACCTGGGAGCTGCACTTTGAAGAGCTCACCGGCTTTGAAAACGGCTCCGGCGTGGCCTTCGCCGAAATGCTGCGCGACTATCTGCAAATACCCAGCTATACGCTCATCCGCAACAGTTACACCTGGTTCCTGCGCGCCGAGACGGTGACCAGCCTGCTCGGCCAGAGCGCGGACGCCATGAGCTTCGTTATGGACCTGAACGAGAGCGCCTATTCCTCAGGCACACACGCGGCCGCCGGAGACGAGTGGCTCACGCTCTTTGAAATAGAGGACGGCGGCAGCTACTTCGTCGACGACACCAAGTTTGACCAGCGCGCCTACCCGGAAATTACCGACCTTGACGGCGACGGCATCCTCGATATCGTCGCGGGCTCGTCCGACGGCGGCATCTACTTCTTCCGCGGCCTCGGCTACGACGGACGCATCAAGACCGAAGAGGCCGTGAAAGTTGCCTCCGTCGACGTCGACTCCACCACGCTTGGCTACAGCGCCCCCGCCGTCTGCGACATCGACGGCGACGGCGTATCCGACATACTCTGCGGCACGGCCAACGGGAACATCTACCTGCTGCGCGGCGAAGGGGACCTGGAGTTTTCAGCGCCCGAGCTCTACCTCGAGACCGGCCTTGAGGGCCAGGCTCTGCCCGATGTGGGCGACCTCAACGGCGACGGCGCCGACGACCTCGTTGTCGGTTCCAACGCCCGGCACCTGCTGGTCTACTACGGCGGCGCAAACGGCTTCGGCAGCGCGCAGGAAATAACCGTCAGCGGCGTTGAGGGCAGCTGGGTCGCGCCCTGCGTCGTGGATTTGGACGGCGACGGATTAAACGACCTCGCGCTCGGCACCTTTGACGGCTACATCGCCCGGCTCATCAACAACGGCTCCGGCTTCGACGCCGCGGGCTACATCGAGCTCGACGAAATGAACTACAAGGGCAACTATAACGCCAAGTTCGGCAACAACTGCGTGCCGCGCTTCGCCGACGTGGACGGCGACGGCATCACCGACCTCGTCTGCGGCAGCCTCGAGTACGGCATGAACTACCCCATAGACAGCGAGTACTTCCCCTACCGCGAGGAGCTGCAGGCCCAGCTCGACTATTTCAAGGAAAACGGCTACTACGTCGGCGTCCACTTCTACACCAATGACTCCGCCTCGCCCGAGCGCGAGGCCTGGGAGCTCGAGCACCATCTGGACGCCATGCACAGCTACGGCCTGGACACCACGGACATAGGCGCGAACCAGCACACCTGGTACACCAGCGGTTTGAGCCCGGTACAGAGCTTTATGAGCCTTTGGGAAAACGGCATCCTCTTCAACACCGGCTTCGCCGCGCCTAACGACCCGAACCCTTATCCGCAGACCGCGGCGCGCAACGTCATAAGCCTGCCCTTCTACCTCACGGACGGGAACGGCGAGCGGACCATACTGCTGCAAAACTGCTCCACCCTGCCCTACTCCTCCACGGACTGGACGGATATCTCCGCGCGCTGGGATATGCCGGTCGCGGTATACTACCACTGCGACTTCACCGTCGGCCAGGAGGAGGACACCCGTACCGCCATCGAAAACGTCGAGGCCTTCCGCCAGAAGCACAGCTACAGCTTCGTCATGGAAAACCAGCTCATGTACGCCACCGCCGCAGCCTACAACATGACCCTGGACGTGACCGGAGGCGTAGGTGAGGACGGCGTCAGCCTCACCCTCACCGCCGGTGCCGAAAACAACCTCGCCGCGCTCTACGACGGGGACTATCAGACAAGCACCGGCGTGCGCGTCTCGCTGGGCGAGGCCCTCGCGGACGAGGACATAGCTGTCGACGCCGACATCTGGCGCCGTGACGGGGACGACATATACCTCTCGCTCAACCGCAGCGTCAGCCTCACCAGCGGCGAGCAGGGCGAGGGCGCGCACATCACCCGTGCCAACCTGCCCGCCATGATTTCCACCACCGACACCTCCGCCACCGTGAAGTTCACTGAGAGCGGCATGATGGAAGTCGCCGTCGAGGGCGAGGCCTACACCACCACCGACGGCTGGGCCATATCCGAGAGCGGCGCGGGCGAGACGGTATTCACCTGCTATGACACCACGCCGAGAACTATCAACATCACCTTCGGGGAGGAAGCATAAATGAACTCTGCCGTATGCCTGCTGGAGCGCTCCTTCGGGCTGTATCCGAACAACACGGCCGTCAGCGACGCCGCCGTGAGCTACACCTACGCCGAGCTGCGGGAGCGCGCCCGCCGCGCCGCCAGTTCGCTGATAGGCGAGCTCAGCTCGCGCGCGCCGGTGATGGTCTACCTGCCCAAGAGCGCGGACATGGTCGCGGGCTTCTGTGCCGCGATGTATTCCGGCCGCCCCTATGTCCCCACGGACGCCGCCGCACCGCGCGGCAGGCTGGAGAAGATAATCGCCAACCTCGCGCCCTCGGCAATTATCACGAACGCGGACCTGGCCAAGAACCTCGAGGGCATACCGGGCGAGCACAAAGTCTTTACTCTCGACGCCCTGGCCGCTCATGAGGCCGACGGCGCGGCTATCAGCTCTGCGCTGAAAACCGTCACGGATTCCGACCCCATATATATAATGTACACCTCCGGCTCCACCGGCACCCCCAAGGGTGTGACCATACCTCACCGCGGCGTGCTGCTCTTCGCACGCTGGGCGGAACGCACCTTCGGCTGGACTAGCGAGACGGTAATTGCAAACCAGGCCCCGCTCTACTTCGACGTGTCCGTCATGGACGTCTACGGCGCGATGCGCTGCGGCGGGCATCTGATATTGACGCCCGAGGCCCTGTTCCATTTCCCCAACAAGCTGCCCGAGTTCCTGCATGACAACGCCGTCACGCACATATACTGGGTGCCGACCGTCATGATAAACATCGCAAACTCCGGCGCGCTCGAAGGTGCGGAGCTGCCCGCGCTGAGGACTATCGCCTTCGCCGGCGAGGTCATGCCGAACAAGCAGCTCAACGTCTGGCGAAAGGCCCTGCCCGGCCGCGTGTTTGCAAACCTCTACGGCCCCACCGAGACGGACGTCTGCACCGCCTACGTCGTAGACCGCGAGTTTGCCGACACCGACCCGCTGCCCATCGGCTCCCCCCTGCCCGACATGCACGTCCTGCTGCTCGGCGAGGACGGAAGGCCCGTCAAATACGGCGAAACCGGCGAGATATGCGTCTCCGGCAGCGGCATACTGCTCGGCTACTGGAACGACGCCGAAAAGACGGAGAACGCGGTCGTCTCCGACCCGGGCAACCGCGCCTATCCCACCCGCTACTACCGCACGGGCGACCTAGGCTGGTGGAACGAACGCGGAGAACTCATGTACTCCGGCCGCCGCGACGGCCAGATAAAGCTGCGCGGCAACCGCATCGAGCTCGGCGAAATTGAGGCCGCGGCGCGTATGCTCCCCGGCGCGGAGAACGTCTGCGCCGTTTTCGACAAGCCCCGTCAGGAGATAGTCCTCTTCGTCGAGGCGGCGGAAGAGCTGACCATGCGCACCGTCAGAAAAGAGCTGCGCGGCGCCATCCCGGCCTACATGATGCCCGCCCGCGTCGTGACAATGGCTCAGCTGCCGCACAACGCCAACGACAAGATAGACCGTGTGTACCTGGCCAAGTGGCTGGAGGAGAACTGAACACCAGCCTCGGGCGCTTTCTTGGCCGACGCCGAAGGAAGCGCCCTATGTATGCGCGGAGCTTTTAGTTTTTTCTCGCATATTGAACGGCTCTGTGATATAATGTCTCCGCGCGGCCTGCCGCGCCTGAAAAAGACAACACCGGAGGAAGATAAAATGGACGAGATAATCGCCAGGCTGGACGAATTTATACGCGAGCGCTGCGACGTCGGCGACGACCCCGACTACGGCCTCGACGTCAACCTCTTCGACACCGGCTTCATGGACTCCATGGGCGCGGTTGAGACCATCATGTTCGCCGAGGAGGCCTTTGGCGTAGAGATATCGCAGAAGGATATCACCCTCTACCCCATGAATACGGTCAACGAGATAGCCGAAGTCATCGGGCACAAGAAGGGGCTCTGCTGAGGGATGTGGTTCCTTGAAGTCGACATAGCCGTGCGCTTCCTGGCAGCGACGCTGCTGTGGGCGCTCGGCTCGTTTATCGCGCGCAAATACTGGTCGCAGGCGAAGTTCGACAAGTTCCTCGTCATCCTCGACCTCGCGCTCATCGCCTACGTCAGCGAGTGGCTGGCCGTGTTTTACCTCGGTTACACTCTCTTGACCTGGCTGATAGTCAACGCGGTGGACAGGTTCAAGCGCGCGAAGAGCTTTTTCTTCGTGCTCTGCTGCCTCGTCTGCGCCATACCGTTTTTCTATATACGCATGCGCGACCTCATGCCCGAGCTGCCTCTGGCCTTCGCGCTGACGGGCCTGGCCTACAACATGCTCAAGGCCGTGGACGCGGTGTACTTTGTCCACTACACGGGTGAGCGTGTGCCGCTCATCACCTACGCCAACTACATGCTGTTCTTCCCGGTCATCACTGCCGGGCCGATACTGCGTTACCGCGACTTCTCCGCAAGCCTCAACAAGCCGATGCCCATCACCGGCGAGAGCCTGACGAAGAACTTCAAGCGGCTCATCCTCGGCTACTTCAAGAAGGTAGTGGTCATGGCGCTCGTCACCGAGCTTCTGACCAAGCTCGCCATAGCCAGCCCGCACATCTGGTGGTCCGTGGCGGCCTGCCTCGTGAGCTACTTCCTCTTCTGGCTGGATATGAGCGGCTACGCGGACATCGCCATAGCCCTCGGCGGCTTTATGGGCCTGAAGGTGCCCGAAAACTTTAAAAAGCCGCTCAAGGCCGCGAGCATGACGCAGTTCTGGCGCAACTGGCACGTCTCCCTCACCGACTGGATACGCGAGCACATCTTCGTCGTGCTCAACGGCAAGCGCCTCACGAAGTACCAGGGCGCCATGATAGGCTTCGGCACCATGGTCGTCATGGGCCTGTGGCACGGCTTCACGGCGCACTTCGTCATCGAGGGCCTCTTCAACGGCGTCATTCTCGCCGTCGAAAACCTTTGCGGCATCACGACGGTCTCGCGCAAGGCGAAGAAGCCCTACCTCTTCTTCCGCCGCGCCGTGGTGGCTATGCTCTTCTCCGTCACCACCATCTTCTACACCCTGGACGCCACGCAGCTTGCAAACATCCTGCGCGGCTTCGTGACGCTGTAAGGGGGTGGGCGGAGTGAAATTTGTGAACTTCATGAAGAGGGGCGGCCTTATCGCCTGCGTGCTACTGCTGGCCTTCGTACTCGACTTCGCCCTCGCGCAGAGCTACTGGGTGCGCGACAGCGGCTATTTCTGGCTCGACGACTTCGAGCTCACGCAGCGCGAGCACCCCGAGGAGATCTGGGACAAGGTCATCTACGGCTCCAGTGAGCTGACCAGCGGCTACCGCGAGGACATAAGCGAGAGCGGCTACGTCAACATGGGCATGGACTACGCCACTATCACCGACCTCGTAGAGATACTCGAGGGCGGGCACATAGAGATTGGCAGCGAGCTCGTCCTGGCCCTGAACTGGGGCGCGCTGAGCGACATAATGGACACCAACCCCACCTACGAGTGGCACCGCAAGTGGTACGAGCCCTATATCTACTTCCAGCGCGACCGCATAGCGGGGCTCATAACCGACACCTTCAAGGCGCTCATACGCAACGGCGACTTCCGCACGAGGGGCTACCTGACGCAGACAAAGGCCTATTACTACGGACACATGAGCGTCCCCGAGCTCGAAGAGCGCGTGGTGAAGCTCCACGAGCTCTACCTCACCGGCGGTATCGCCGACTTCCGGCAGAACCTGGCGGCGCTCAATGAGGTGTTCGCCTTCTGCGAGGAAAACGGCATCCGCGTGCGCGCGCTCTGGCTGCCGGAGAACCCCGCCGTGGGCCTGGATCCCGTGGACGTCGAGGTGCGCGAGGCCGCGCGCGATGTCTGCGAGGCCGCGGGAGTTGAGTTTTACGACATGACGGACGCCCTCGCGGCGGACTGCTTCTACGACACGGGCCACATGGAGTACACCTACGGCGCCGTGGTGTTTACGGAGGTGCTTGACAAATGGCTGCTCTCGTGAAGAAAATAAAGGCCTGGCTGAACGACTCCGCGCCCGGCCAGGTGATACAGGTCATCGCCTACGCCGTGATGCTGCTCCTGGTTCTGAGCTACTTCACCGGACACGGGGCCTTCATCTACGAGGCTTTTTGAAAACTTGAAAATCCCCGGCCGCTTCCGCGGCCGGGGATTCTTTTATATGCTGTATGCGGCCGCGCTCAGGCTGACGGTGGACACCTCGTAGGCGACCTTTTCCACCGGCTCTCCGTCTATGAGCTTTATGTAGGGGCGGCTCTGGATGCGTCCGGTGAGCGACAGGTGGTCGCCCGTGTGCATGTCCGCGGCCTCCCTCGCACGGCTGCCCCAACAGATGCAGGGCAGGTAGTCGCTCCTGCCGCAGCGGCGGTTCACCGCGAGCATAAGGTCGCAGATGCTGCGCCCCATGGGCGTCACACGCAGGTTCGGCTCCTTGCAGAGCGTACCGGAGAGCTCGACGGCATTTATGTCCTCGCCGTCCTCGAGTGCGAGCGCCTTGGCAAAGACGGTTATCACCAGCTTCGCGCCCTCGCCGCGCTTGTTGTTGAAGCTCCTGAGCTCGCCCGTCACCCTTATCTTGCCCGCCTCCATTATCTCGGCGCTCTCCAGCAGCGACTGCCGCGCAATGACATTTATCGTGTCCGCCGTGCCCGAGAGCCGGCGCGTCTCCACCGGGAAGATAAAGAAGCGCTCGCCCCGGCTCATGTGCGAAAACCGCGGGGCGTCCGCAAGTATACCGCGCAGCACGGCGTAATTCCTGACCATAGACTCGTCCATTTGTATGCCTCCGTATCGCTGTAGTTTTGGGGCGGACGCGCCGCGCCCCGGCAGTGATACAGCTTATTCTCCGCCGCGCTTGTATATTCCCGCGAGGTATAGTATAATTAGGCATCAAACGAAAAAGGAGTTGCGCTTTTATGGAGCTTTCCGAAATACTCTCCCGCTGTGACCACACCCTTCTGTCCGTAACCGCCACCAGCGAGGAAATCCGCACTCTCTGCGACGAGGCCATCGAGTACGGCTGCGCCAGCGTCTGCATCCCCGCCTGCCACGTCAGGGGCGCGAAGGCCTACGTCGGCGACCAGATGAAGATATGCACCGTCATCGGCTTCCCCAACGGCTATTCCACCACCGAGAGCAAGGCTTTTGAGGCCGAGGACGCCGTCAACAACGGCGCCGACGAGATTGACATGGTCGCCAATATCTGCATGGCCAAGGACGGCCACTGGGACGGCGTGCTCGAGGACATCGTGGCCGTCAGGAGGGCCACCGAGGGCAAGATTCTCAAGGTCATCATCGAGTGCTGCCTGCTCACCGACGAAGAGAAGCGCCAGATGTGCCGCGTGGTCACGCAGTCCGGCGCGGACTTCATCAAGACCAGCACCGGCTTTTCCACCGGCGGCGCCACCTTTGACGACGTAGCGCTCCTGCGCCGCTTCTCCGGCCTGGACGTCAAGGTCAAGGCCGCAGGCGGCATCAAGACCCTCGAGGACGCCGAGAAGTTCATCGAGCTCGGAGCCGACCGCCTCGGCACCAGCCGCATCGTCAAGCTGGCCAAGGCCATGGAGCAGCAGGGATGAACGGCGATTTCAACGATTTCAATAACTTCAACGACTTCAACAATTCCAACGGATTTCGCCGCCGCGGCAGGCGCGTGACGTACCGGCCCAGCAAGGCGTCCGCCGCGATATCCACGGTTGCCGGCGCGGTGATGTGCCTGATAGGTATCTTCATTGTAATACCCAGCTTCGGGCTCTTCGGCATATTCTGGACGGCGCTGGCAATAGCCATCACGGCGCTCAACGCCTACAGGGCCTTTGGCAAGAAGAACATCGGCCCGGAAATCTATATTGAGGACGACTCCCCCCAACCGCAGCAGCCCGCCGAAAGAGAGCAGGACGATATAGAGCAGCGTCTGGAAAAGCTCTCCGAGCTGCACGACAAGGGCCTCATCACCTATGAGGAGTACGAAAAGAAGCGTCAGGAAATCCTCGACGAGCTGTAAAAAAAGCGCCCCGCGGGGCGCTTTTTTGCGTCTTTTCGCCGTGTTAAAACTCCTTGCATTACAAAATCCTCATTTTGAAGCGTTTCTTCTCCCATAATTAAAACTTGCAGTAATCCATTTCAGTACCTTCCCGCCTTGATTACCTATAAATACAAGCAAGTGTGACTGTCAACGGCGGCGCATACGCGCCGCCGTTGTCTGCCTCAGCCTGTTTTGCTATTTTACTTAAAATTTGTGTGCTGATCTTGATATAAGTCGTTCGAATATATTTCCGCATTGTCGCCTGCAAAAGCTTTGGCTGCTTCATCATCGCCTTGAAGGTGCCACATAAACCAAGCTGTCACATAGCCATTTGCTGCGTAAAGTGTCTCGTTATGGGGGGTATCTTTTCTGCGTAGCATGGCTTTATTGCTGTCTATGTCAGAATAGACGGATTGAAGTTGTTCACCTGTTATGACCCAATCATCTCCACCTCCCGCGCCTGCAATCAGCAGAACAGGGATGTCAACAAGCGCTGCGTCATAATCCCATTCGAGATTATGTGCGAGTTCTTTGTTCGTGGGGGATAGGCTTACAGCGGTTTTATATATGTCCGCATGCTTCTGTTCTGTAACGGCGTTAAGCACGCCGACTCCTCCTTGCGAATGCCCAGCGACGCCTACATTATCAAAATCCACTTTCTGATAGAATACGTTTTCATTCCCGCCTATGCCTTCGCTGTCATTGAGCTTCTGTAAGTGCCTAATACACATTTCTGCGCTAAACCCACTCCAATCATATTCTTCTTCTGTCCCAATTACGATAAATCCCCATGATGCAAAATGTTCCGGGATAGAAAGATATTTGGATATGGGAGTGCCGCTTCCATTGCATACAACAATGACAGGGTATTTTTTATCTGTTGTTTCGAGTTCAGACGGATAATAAATCGTATATTTTGAAAAGCCTTGCAATGCAGGTTCTTCATAAGCAGATACTTCACGGCCGCCAGCTGCCATATATTTGGCTTCGATAGGGCCTCCAGTTTCAGCGTCTTGTATATAGTCGGCAGGCACAGCAGGCCTGCTCCCCAAAAATTTCAGAAAAACGAATATTCCGACAATCAGGGTTAAAGCAGCAATGCCAATTATTATCAACACTTTCCTCATGGATATGTGATTTCCTCGCCCTTAAATTTCGTGATTTGAAAACATTTGCTCCATTTCTTCGGGACTTTCTTCCATCCCCCGTAATATCCATTCGTTTACCAAGCCGCAAAGTGCGCCGGACATAAAGGCTGTTTGATATGTGCTCTTCAATTCGCCCGTCAAACTTTGCTTGCCGCATAGAACAATATGCTCCATGAGCAAATGAGAAAGTCCGGCACGATAAAGTAAATCAATTTCTTCTCTCATATCTAAAAAGTGACGGAACATTTCAGCAATAACGTGGGGATAACGATCCGGATAAGCAATAAATTCGCTCCACCACTTAGAAGTTCCCTCCTCCAAAAACTGACGAATGATTTCTTCAGTGCTCTGATAGTTTCGGTAAAAGGAATTGCGGCTCACACCAGCTTCCTGAACTAAATCGGTTACAGTAATTTTGTTGTACGGCTTTCTTTTCATTAGCCGAAAAAGGGACTGTGTAATACATTCACAGACAAACATATTGGTTGGGTGTGTTCTTCTCATTAGTGGGTACCTCTTGGATTAGTCACTGCAGCAAGTGTACCAGAGTCAGCGTGGAAGTGCAATATCTGTAAGGCGCACTGGTACAACGCGGCACAAATTGCTCCATTTAATGAGAGGAATATCAAAAGGAAAGCGGGGAAGGCTCGAGACTTTCCCGCTTGCTCATTCAGTTTTTTGCAAACTATTCTTCGCCTCGGTGGAATTTGAGGGCCTGGAGCAGGAAATCAAGTGAAATCGAGCTTGACAAACGTCAGGCACACTGGTATACTATATGCGCTAAAACAAAGCAGGACGGTATCCGCCGTACTCACCCGGCCGCAAGAGGCGCGCCGAGGTCAACATTATCTGCAAGGCCCGAGGGGTTATTTGTGATGTTTTGCGCGGATGCTGTCACAGCGTCCGCGCTTTTTGCGCGTTCGGGCTTTTTAAACTTCGCGGGAGGTGTCTTTCATAGCAGTCACAGATTATCAGGTCAACGAGGAAATACGCGACCGGGAGGTGCGCCTCATCGGTGAGAACGGCGAGCAGCTGGGCATAATGTCGAGCCGCGACGCCATGCAGATCGCCATTGAGAAGGATCTGGATTTGGTCAAAATCGCGCCGGGTTCCACTCCGCCTGTCTGCAAGATAATGGATTACGGCAAGTACCGTTTCGAGCAGAGCAAGCGTGAGAAAGAGGCCCGCAAGAATCAGCGCGTGATTGAGGTCAAGGAGATCCGCATGTCCCCCAGCATCGGAGAGAACGACTTTCTCGTCAAGCTCCGCAACGGCCAGAAGTTCCTCGCCGACGGGGATCGAGTGAAAGTCACCGTGCGCTTCCGCGGCAGGGAGATGGCTCACACCAACATCGGTGAGCAGCTCCTGCGTGACTTTGCGGACCGCTGCTCCGAGATAGCAAACCTCGACAAGCAGCCCAAGCTTGAGGGCAGGAACATGTCCATCTTCCTCTCGCCCAAGCCGCAGGCCCCCGCCAAGAAGCAGCCCAAACAGCCCAAGGAGGCGGCCACCCCCGCCCCCGGCGCCAACGAGTAAACCGCCACAAGGAAGGAGAAAAATACAATGCCGAAACTGAAGACGCATTCCGGCGCGAAGAAGAGGTTCAACCTCACCAAGTCCGGCAAGGTCAAACGCGCTCACGCTTACAAGAGCCACATTCTCACCAAGAAAGACACCAAGCGCAAGAGGGGCCTCCGTCAGGGCGCCTACGCGGACGTCACCAATGTCTCCGCGATAAAGCGTATGATTCCGTATAAATAAGAGGAGGCGTAAGAAATGGCTAGAGTCAAGGGCGCGATGATGACGCGCAAGAGAAGAAACAAGATGCTCGGTCTTGCGAAGGGCTACTGGGGCAACAAGTCCCGCCACTTCAAGATGGCCAAGCAGCAGGTGATGAAGTCCGGCCGTTACGCCTACGTCGGCCGCAAGCAGAAGAAGCGCGATTTCCGCTCCCTCTGGATCACCCGCATCTCCGCCGGCTGCAAGCTCAACGGCATGAACTACTCCACCTTTATGCACGGCCTCAAGAAGGCGGGCATCAACATGAACCGCAAGATGCTCTCCGAGACCGCTATACACGACCCCGCCGCCTTTACCGCTCTCTGCGAGCAGGCCAAGGCCGCGCTTTGAGTCAAAAAAGGCTGACCCATACGGGCCAGCCTTTTATTTTTGCCATGCGTCCAAAAGAAAAGGAAGGCTCCGAGGAGCCTTCCTTTTTGTTTTACAGCAGTATTCCCATGAAGCACTGGCAGGCGAGATACATCACGAAACCCACGCAGGCGGGAGTCAGAACGTTGCTCTTTCCGGAGAGCAGGCGCTCACGTATCGTGCCGAAGAGGAAAGCCAGCACGGTGAAGAGTATGGCGCCTATCACGCCGATGCGCAGGGCCTCGCCCGCGTCGGCCAGGCCGGCCGCCCAGGGCATCAGCCAGAAGGTCAGCAGGGCCATGGCTGCAGTCAGCGCCCAGCAGCGCGCCGGCTTCTTCACGCCGGTGAAGTAGTCGATATAGCAGTCTATCACCATGGCCAGGATGGACACAGCCGCGAGGCAGGGGATGTCGATGTTCGGCAGCCAGGCCGTGATGGGGGCGAAGGCGCGCAGCAGCACAGCCAGCAGGCAGGCGGCGCCGACTACTCCGGCCAGCACCGTATTGAGTTTAAAAGTCACAGCTTTCATATTCTCAGCCTCCCTTTACTCAGCCGCGCCAATGGCGTCCTTGACGGCATTCATGATACCGTTGCTCGTGTAGGTTGCTCCCGCAACCACGTCGACGTCGGGCGAATTGGCGGCGACTATCGCTTCGGGTATCTGCTCGAGCGCGCCGGAGGCGATGCTGAGCGTCTCGCTGTTGTCCACAACGGTCACGCTGGTTATGGTGTCGCCGTCCATGGTCACCTCAACGGTGATGGGACCTATGAAGCCGTCGGCAGTGCCGGTGAGGGCGCCGTCCGTACCACCGCCGCCCGCCTTGCTAAGGGCGTCCTTGACGGCGTTGATGATGCCGTTGCTGGTGTAGGTGGCGCCGGCCACGATGTCCACATCGGCCGTGTCGGCCTCGACTATGGCGGCCGGAATCTGCTCGAGCGCGTCTCCCGCGATGCTCGGCGTCTCGCTGTTGGAGACTATAGTGACGGAGGTGATGTCGTCGCCGTCCATAGTGACCTCGACGGTGATGGGTCCGCCGAAGCCGCTGCCCTCGCCTGTGAGGGCGCCGTCGGCGCCGACGCCGGAGTCGGCCATGAACTTGGCGGCGTTGTTTACGGCGCTGAGCACGGCGCTGGAGGTTATCGTCGCGCCGGTGATGCTGTCAACGTCGGCGATGCTGGTGTCCCCGGTTCCGCCCAGCAGGCTGCCGAGGAAGTCCCAGTCGTTCTTGGCCTTCTGGCCGAGGCCGAAGGTCTCGTGCGCGTCGAGCACGGAGATGGAGTAGACGGTGCCGTCGTTGAGGACGCCGACCAGCAGGTCGATGTCATCGGCAAAGCCGGAGGCGGTCATCCTGAGCGCCACGCCGTTGTCATTGCGGTAGACAGCCTTGATGCTGCTGTCGGAGCCGGTGTACTCCTCTTCCTCGTACTCGCCACCGCCGGGCAGGACGTAGCTGAGTATCTGGTCGAACTCCTCCTGCGCCTTGGTCTCGCTGGTTCCGGCGAGCACCGAGCTGGCCCCGAAGAGCACCAGCGCACAGATGAGGATTACGGCGACGGGTATCATAAGCTTTTTCATTTCCCGACGCCTCCTTTCATAACGCCGAATCGTCTCGGGGGCAGAGCTCTGTCAAGCGCCCAGGCGCAGGCGTTCATAATCAGGATTGCGTAGGTCACGCCCTCCGGGAAGATACCGAAGTAGCGGATGATGATGGTCAGCACGCCGCAGCCGATGCCGTAGATGAGCTGCGCGGCGGGCAGGGTCGGGCTGGTGGCATAGTCGGTGGCCATGAAGATGGCGCCGAGCATCACGCCGCCGCCCATGACGCTGTAGAGCATCCAGGTGAGCGCGTTGTCTCCCTTGAAGAACACGAGGCTGAGCACCGCGACCGTGCCGATATAGGCGACGGGGATGCGCCAGGATATTACCTTGCGGTAGAGCAGCCAGGCAAAGCCTATGAGCAGCGCAAGGGTGCAGACCTCTCCGAGGCTGCCGCCGTGGTTGCCGAGGAACATGTTGACGAGGCTCGTGTCTGCGGGCAGGGAGCCCATGTGCATGTTCTGCATTGGTGTGACGCTGGCGACGATGTCGACGCCGCCGAAGGCCCCGGCGGAAACGCTGTCGGTGGTAAAGCGGGTGACCGCGGAGGGCCAGAAGAGCATTATAAAGGCTCTGCCGCCCAGGGCGGGATTGAAGATGTTCTGGCCCAGGCCGCCGACGAGGCCCTTCACCACGATGATGGCGAAGGCGTCGCCCACGATGACCACCCAGTACGGGCAGCTGACGGGCAGCGAGAAGGCCAGGAGCACGCCGGTGACGACTGCGGAGAGGTCTCCGACGGTCATCTTGCGGCGCATTGCGAGGCACATCAGCGCCTCAAACACTACGCAGGCGGCCGCGGATATTGCGGTGAGGACAAGCGCCCTGAAGCCGAAGATTATCACAGCCGCGATAAGTGCCGGGACGAGAGCGATAAGCACGTCCAGCATTATCTTGCTGGTGCTGTCTTTGCTCCTGATGTGGGGCGCGGCGGAAACATTAAGGTTCATGCTCACTTTCCTCCCTTCAGCAGACGCTTGGCAAGCACAAAGGTCTCAGTCAGCGGAAGCTTGCCGGGGCAGACGAACGAGCAGCAGCCGCACTCCATGCAGTCGTTGAGGTTGAACTCGTCGAGCAGCTCCTTGTCCTCCGCCTTGGCGAAGCGGTAGAGCTGCAGCGGCTGCAGGTACATCGGGCAGACGGACACGCACTTGCCGCAGCGGATACAGGTGGGCTCGGCCACGTCGGGGTCGCCTTCCGTGAGGCAGAGTATGGCGTTCGTGCCCTTGACGACAGGCACGTCGAGGCTGGCCACGTTCTTGCCCATCATCGGACCCCCGGCGATGACCTGTGCGGTCTCCTCCTTGATGCCGCCCGCCGCCTTTATGACGTCGGCAAAGCTGGTGCCGATGCGCACGAGCATGTTTTTGGGCTCATTGGCCCCGTCGCCGGTGACGGTGACTATCTTCTCGAGCAGCGGCTGGCCGCGCAGCACCGCGCGGTACACGTTGGCCGTGGTTGTTACGTTGAAGAGCGCGCCGCTGCGGGCCCCGGGCGCGACCTCGCGTCCTGTCACGGCCAGTATGAGCTGCTTCTTGGCGCCCTGCGGATAGCGGGTGGGCAGCACGCGCACCTCTATCATCGGGTCGTTCCCTGCGGTCTCCTGCAGGGCGGCTATGGCCTCGGGCTTGTTGTCCTCGACGGCTATTATACTCTTCTCCGCGCCGAGCACGGTGGCGAGCAGCTTCGCGCCGCCGATGACGTCGCCCGGGCAGGTACACATGAGCGTGTCGTCGCTGGTGATGTACGGCTCACACTCGCAGGCGTTTATCAGCACCTCTTTGGTTTTGCCGACGTTAGACGCAATCTTGGAGTCGGTCGGGAAGGCCGCGCCGCCCATGCCCACTATGCCGCACTCGCGCACTATTGCGGCAACTTCCTTCCCGCTCATGCTCAGGTAGCTGGCGTGGCCCGTCATGGGGGCGGGCGTGTCCTTAAAGTCATTTTTAATAATCACGCACTGCGCCTTGCCGCCGGAGGGGACTTCACGCTCCTCAATGGCGGTGACAGTGCCCGAAACGGAGGCGTGGACCGGCGAGCACCGGCCTTCGCCGTCGCCGACTATCTGCCCCATGAGCACAGTGTCGCCCACGGCTACCAGCGGCTTGCAGGCTGCGCCTATATGCTGGAGCATGGGTATAACAACAGTCTCCGGGGCCGGTACCGGTACCGGCGCGCCGCCGCGCGACATATCCTTGTGCCCGTCCGGGTGGATGCCGCCGCGAAACAGCTGTTTCATACTTTCACCTCTCTAATAATTGAAACGGATGAGGCAGCGCCTTACGCCACGACCTCATTTATCAGTTCTTCAAAGCCCTCGCTGTACACCAGCGAGCCGTCCTGCGCTATCCAAACGGCCTTGGCGCCGAACTCGTCCAGCACCGCCTGCCCCTCCTCCTGCGTCATGCAGAAGAGCGCCGTGGAGAGCGCGTCACCCTCGCCGGAGTCGTCGCAGACTATGCTCACTGCCCGCCAATATGTCGGCGGGAAGAGCGTCGCCGGGTCAATTATGTGGCTGTAGCGCACGCCGTCAACGGTGTAATACCGCTGATAGTCGCCGCTGGAGACAATGCTGCCCGTGCCGAGATTTACGGTAAGCAGGTAGTCGTTCACGCCGCCGTCAGGGTCCTGGACCCCGACAATCCAGTCGGAGCCGTCGGTCGGGCGGGGCCCTGTGGCGCACACATTGCCGCCCACGCTTACCAGCAGCCCTGAAGGCATCTCGTCGCAAACCCGCTGGACGGCGTAGCCCTTGGCCACCGCGCCGACGTCCAGGCTCGCAAGCGGGTCGGTTATCTGCACGGTGTTGGCCTCGTCGTCTATTACCAGCGCTTCGATGCTCGTGTGCTCGTTTGCGGCCTCGAGCTCTGCCTCGTCAGGCAGGTATGAGTCCTCCGGGTTGTTTATGCCGTATTCCCGTGCGTCGTGCCACAGCCTGAGCGCACTTCCCATCATAACATTTGTCTTGCCGCCGGTGCGCGCATACATGTCCTGCGCGAAGAGCAGCAGGTCTATAATGCGCTGGTCGACCTCGACGGGCTCTCCCCCGGCGTTGTCGTTGATGGTCTTGATGTTGTTTATGCCTTCATATTCGCTGTAGATATCGTAGAGCTGGTGGTATTCCTCAAGCATATCGTGGAACTCATTTATCTCCGCGCTGAACGCCTCCTCGCTCTCGGCATAGCCGACCACGGTTGTGACCGTGTCGAACAGCTCCAGAAAGCTCGAATTATAGCGCTGCAGTTCCGGGTTATACTCAGCTCCTGTATCCGGGGAATTGCCGGAGCCGTCCGCCGCCGGGTCATTGGCGGCGGAGCAGCCGGCCATCGCGAGCAGAAGCGCCGCGCAGAGCAGCGCCGCGGCCCGCATGGGAATTTTGCGTTTGTGCATTATTGTCTAATCAGCCCTGGCTCTTCTGGAGAACGGCGATGAAGGAATTTACGTTCATGGTGCAGCCGGTGATAAGGTCGGCCTCGGTCGGATGGCTGGTCTCGGCGTCGATGCTGATGCCGGCGATATCGGCCACCGTCTTGCCGCGGCAGTAATCCTCAAAGAACGCGGTCTGCTCGAACCACTCCTTGCCTATCGGGCTGGCGGGTACCATGTTATATTCGTACTCGAGGTCGGTCTTGGTGGTCCAGGTGGTGCCGTCCGCGGTGGTCAGCTCGCCGCTGGCGTTGAAGTTTATCTTGGTCTGCACGCAGTCGAGGTCGATGTCGGTGATGGTGCCGTCGGCGGCGAGAGTGTAGGCGCCCGCAGTGGTGTCGTTCTGGGCCAGGCCGTCAGCGTCCGCGCTGGCAGCAGAGCTGCTGTCGCTCAGATAGCTGTCGGAGTGCAGATAGAGGGTATCGCCCTCCTTGGCGCCGTTTACGCGCGCGTTGTTGCAGGCGGCGACAACGCCGCTGATGAAGTCGCCGAGAGGCATGGTGATGCCGGCCACGAGATCGGCGTCGGTGGCCACGCCGTTGTCGTCAAGGGCTATGCCCTGCACCTCGGCAGGGGTCTTGCCGATGCAGTACTGCTCGAGAGCCTCAACCTGCTCGAACCACTCCGCGCCGATGCCGGAGGCGGCGCGCATCGCGTAGTCGTCGCCCAGCTCCATCTTGCTCAGGTTCTGCGCGCCTATCTCGGTCACGAGCGCGCCCGCGGCGTCAAACTCGGTCTTGCACTGGATGGCGTCTATCTTGCAGTCAACGATGACGCCCTCGCTGTTGATGGTCACAGCGTAGATGTCGACGTTGGCCTGGGCCAGGCCGTTGCCGTCCGCGCTCGCGCTGGAAGAACCGCTGTGTCCGGAGGCGTAGGCGGCAGTCATGTAGAAGCCCAGGGCCAGCTCGCCCTCGGGGACCTCCAGGGTAGACTGGGACTTGTTGAGCACGTCGATGAAGGCGTTGACGTTCATGGTGCAGCCGGTGATAAGGTCGGCCTCGGTCGGATGGCTGGTCTCGGCGTCGATGCTGATGCCGGCGATATCGGCCACCGTCTTGCCGCGGCAGTAATCCTCAAAGAACGCGGTCTGCTCGAACCACTCCTTGCCTATCGGGCTGGCGGGTACCATGTTATATTCGTACTCGAGGTCGGTCTTGGTGGTCCAGGTGGTGCCGTCCGCGGTGGTCAGCTCGCCGCTGGCGTTGAAGTTTATCTTGGTCTGCACGCAGTCGAGGTCAACGTCGGTGATGGTGCCGTCGGCGGACAGGGTGAAGGCGCCCGCGGTAACATCGACCTGGGCCAGGCCGTCGGCGTCGGCGGTGGCGTCGGCGCAGGAGCTGCTGTAGGAGCTGCTCTGCTGCAGATAGAGGGTGTCGCCCTCCTTGGCGCCGTTTACGCGCGCGTTGTTGCAGGCGTTGACAACGCCGTCGATGAAGTTGGCGAGAGGCATGGTGATGCCGGCCACGAGATCTGCGTCGGTAGCCACGCCGCTCTCGTCAACAGCTATGCCCGCAACCTCGTCGGGAGTCTTGCCGATGCAGTACTCCTCGAGAGCCCTGACCTGCTCGTCCCACTCCGCGCTGATGCTGCTCGCGCCGCGCATGGCGTACTCGTCGTCGAGCTCCATCTTGCTGCGGATCTCGCCGGTGAGGTCGGTGGTGATGGCGCCGCTGGCGTTGAAGTTGGTCTTGCACTGGATGGCGTCTATCTTGCAGTCGACAATGACGCCCTCGCTGTTGATGGTGACGGCGTAGATGTCCACGTTGGCCTGGGCCAGGCCGTCGGCATCCGCGCTCGCGCTGGAAGAACCGCTGTGTCCGGAGGCGTAGGCGGCAGTCATGTAGAAGCCCAGGGCCAGTTCTCCCTCGGCGACCTCTGCGGTATCGCCGGGCTCACTGCTGGGAGTCGGTTCAACGTCTGTGCTCGGCGCGGCGGGGCTGTACTGCACCACGGTCACGCCGCAGCCAGCCAGCAGGCCTACGCACAAGAGCAGCGTAAGTACAATTGCTGTCAGCTTTTTCATTTTGTCTTTACCTCCCGATAATGATAATTGTACGGGCTGACATAAGGGCCGGCCTGCCTTCCACAGGAATTGTCCGGCGCACAGGCGCTATGCCCCTACTATCATAGTGAAAAGTATAACAAAGTTGGCTTAATTATGTATTTATCCGACCTTAATATTTGTTAAGGTATCTGTAGCAAGTGTTAAGCCAGGTTTCAGCCTCAAAAAGTCATTCTTACGCATATTTGTCCGATAAATCCCCTGTTGCTCTTGTAATTTGTCACGAATAATGTTATAATGCAAACATTAACATGATATTAATATTTGTTAAGGATTTGACTGGGGGAAAGGTATGGCAGACAGGGTGCTAATAATAGACGGCGACACGCAATCCCGCACCATGCTGGGCCGCGCGCTGCGGGCCGGCCTCATGCTTGCGGAGACTGCGGTGACCGGCGAAGAGGGGCTCGAGAGGCTGAATGTGGCGGAGTATGACCTTGTGGTCCTGGACGTGGATTTGCCCGGTATCGACGGCTTTCACGTCATCCAAACCCTGCGCCGACGCGGCAGCCGAGTACCCATTATAGTGGTGAGCTCGCACAGCGAGGACTACGAGCAGCTGTACGCCCTGGATTTGGGCGCGGACGACTTTGTCACCAAGCCCTTCAACCCCGTGCTGTTTGCGGCGAAGGCCAGGGCGCTGGTCAGGCGCAGCCGGGGCATGCCGCTGGAGGATGTCATCAGCGTCGGACCCTTCACATACAACACCGGCACCCTGCGTTTTTACAAAAACGGCGAGGAAATCTTGCTCACGAGCAAGGAAAACGCCATGATGAAGCTGTTCATAGACAACGTAGACAGGATTTTTTCGCGCAGCAGGCTCTACGACCTCGTCTGGGGCGGCTCGCTGGTGGACGAGAACACGGTCATGGTCTACGTCAGCCGTCTGCGCGGCAAGATAGAGGACGACCCCGCCCACCCCAAGTACATACAGACTGTCCGCGGCCTGGGATACAGGTTTGTCGCGTGACATGAAAAAAGAGGCCCCGGCTGGGGCCTCTTTTATTTTGTATGAGCGATTCAGCTCTCCTGAGCGTAAATCTTCTGCGGGTGGATGATGTGCCTCGGGCAGACCTCGGCGCAGTGGCCGCAGCCGGTGCACTTGTCGTAGTCGATGACGGCCAGGTTGTTGACAACCTTGATGGCCTCGTGCGGGCACTCGCGCTGGCACTTCATGCAGCCGATGCAGCCGGCGTCGCAGAGCTTGCGGGTCTGTGCGCCTTTGTCGTTGCTGCGGCAGCCGACGAGCACACGCTGCTCGTAGGGTACCTTCTGGATGATGCCCTTGGGGCAGGCGCTGGCGCAGGCCATGCAGGAGGTACATTTCTCACGGTCGACCTGGGCGACGCCGTTGACGATGTGCATGGCGTCGAACTGGCAGGCCTTGACGCAGGTGCCAAGGCCGATGCAGGAGAACTGGCAGGCCTTGGGGCCCTTGTTGCCGAAGCGCATCGCGGCGACGCAGTCTGCGGGGCCTTCGTACTCGAAGAAGTTCTTAGCCGTGTCACAGCTGCCGGAGCAGGGGACGTAGGCGACGTACTTGACCTCGGGCACGGCGTCCAGGCCCATGATGGCCGCAACGGCGGCAGCGGTCTTTGCGCCGCCGGGGCCGCACTTGTTTGGGGGAGCCTCGCCCGCGACAACAGCCGCCGCATAGGCGTCGCAGCCCGCGAAACCGCAGCCGCCGCAGTTGGCGCCCGCAAGGCATTCGCGCACCTGTCCGATACGCTCGTCCTCTTCCACATGGAAAATCTTGGCCGCAAAGGCAAGCAGGCCTCCAAATATGGCGCCTAGGACACCGAGGACGAGAATGGCGTAAACAATGTTCATGAAATCCATCTCGTTACCCCCTTATGCAATGCTCATGCCGGAGAATCCCATGAATGCCAGCGCCAGCAGGCCGGCGGTGGTCAGGGCTATCGGGAATCCCTCGTAGCTCTCGGGATAATCGGCAAACTGGAGACGGTCACGCACGCTGGCGAACAGCACGATGGCCAGCATGAAGCCCAGGCCGCCGGTGATGCCGTAGGTGACGGACTCGATGAAGTTGTAGTTGTTCTGCACGTTCAGCAGCACGACGCCGAGAACGGCGCAGTTGGTGGTGATGAGCGGCAGATAGATGCCGAGGGCCGTGTACAGGCTCGGCACACTCTTCTTGAGGAACATCTCAACAAACTGCACGAGCACGGCGATGACCAGGATGAAGGCCAGGGTGCTCATGTAGTCAAGCTCAAGCTGCACGAGCAGGAGGTTGACGACGTAGCACAGCGCGCTGGCCAGGCCCATGACGAAGGTAACCGCGATGCCCATACCGACGGCGGTATCCACCTTGGTGGAGCAGCCCAGGAAGGGGCAGCAGCCGAGGAACTGCGAGAAGATGAAGTTGTTCATCAGTATCGCGCCGAGCGCGATGGTAAATATGTTCATCATTACTCAACGTCCTCCTTTGCAGCGGTCTCGGCCGGGGCCGGAATTTCAACCTTGGCGGCGCGGGCGGCCTTTTCCTTCTTCTCGGCGCTCTTACGCAGGGCAAACTGCATGGCGGCGAGCAGGGCGGCCAGGGTAAGGAAGCCGCCGAAGGGCATGATGAGGATGGTCGCTCCGAAGTCCTCCGGGAAGATGCGGATGCCGGCGGCGGAGCCATCAAGCGTCACATGGAGGGCGCCGTCAACTATCTCGAAGATGCCGGTGCCGAAGGTACCGGAGCCGAGCAGCTCGCGGATGAGGCACATGCAGACGAGGACAACGGTGTAACCGAAGCCCTGGAAGATACCGTCCCAGAAGCTCGGGCCTATGGGCTCATGCTGGCAGAAAGCCTCGGCACGTCCGATGATGATGCAGTTGACGACTATCAGCGGTATGAACACGCCCAGTGACGCGCTCAGCGCCGGTATGTAGGCCTGCAGCAGCAGGTCGACGATAGTGACGAAGCCCGCGATGACAACAACGAAAATTGCCAGACGGATGTCGTTCGGTATGGCCTTGCGCAGCGCGGATATGGCCACGTTGCAGCAGGTCAGGATGATGAGAACGGACAGGCCCATGCCAATGCCGTTGAACAGCGTTGTCGTAATGGCCATGGTGGAGCACATGCCGATACGCTGGACGAGAACGGGGTTGTTGGTAATGAGGCCTTCTTTGAATTGCTGTTTGATACTCATTTCAAGCCCCCCTTAACCCAAAGCTTTCACGGCGGCGATGGCCGTGTTGCCCGCGTTGGCCATAGCCCTGGATGAGATGGTCGCGGCGGTGATGGAGTCTACCGTGCCGCCGTCCTTGGTGACGGCCATGCCCTCGGTCTGCCCTATCATGCTGTCGGTGAAATCAGTCTCGGTTATCTTGGCGCCGAGGCCGCTCGTCTCCGCGTGGTCAATGACGCTCGCGCCTGTTATCGAGTAGTCCTCTGCGCTGACGCCGAAGGCGGCCGTGATGGAGCCCTGTGCGCCGGAGAAAGTCAACTCGACGACCCAGCCCTCGTCGCCCGCCTGGGCGATGGCGTTGATGGTGTAGCCGGCGAAGGCCTGCGGGTCGTAACCCTCGACAGTGGTGTAGCCCCCGTCGTAGGGCAGAACGGCGTTGTAAGCCTGCTCGGTCTTAATGCGCTCCTGCTCTTCAATGGTGTCCTTGGTGAGCGCGTTGACGAAACCCAGGACGCCGGAGGTAATAGCGCTCACGAGGAAGAGGATGAGCGCCAGGCGGATTATCTGGTTGCCGCCCTTGGCCTTTTTGGTTTCAGTCATTCTGCCGCACCCTCCTTCGCTGCTTTCTTAGCCGCCTTGGCAGCGGCCTTCTTGGCCTTGAGGTCTTCCTTCGTCATGCCGAACTGACGCGGCCTGAATGCCTTGTCGATGGCCCAGGTGCAGCAGTTCATGATGAGGATGGCATAACTGACGCCCTCGGGATAGCTGCCGAAGTAACGGATGAGCACGGTTATAGCGCCGCAGCCCACGCCGTAGAGGATCTGGCCGCCCAGGTTGACCGGGCTGGTCGCGTAATCGGTAGCCATGAAGAAGGCGCCGAGGAACAGGCCGCCGGAGAGGACGTTGTAGAGCATCCAGTCGACGTTGCTGTAGCCCTCGCAGCCGAATACCAGGGTGAGGACGGCGACGGTGCCGATGAAGGAAACGGGAATGCGCCAGGAGATGACCTTGCGGGCGAGCAGGTAGATGCCGCCGATGAGCAGGGCCAGGGCGCTTATTTCGCCGATGCTGCCGGGGATGCCGCCGAGGAACATGTTGGTGAAGTTGAAGTACTCGGGCAGGGCCTGGCCGTTGTGCAGGTAGCTGAGCGGGGTGGCCATCGTGGAGGCGTCGACAACGACGTCGCGCAGGGTGGTCGGCACGGCCCAGCTGGTCATATGTACGGCGTAGCCGGCGGCCAGGAAGGCGCGGGCGGCGAGCGCCGGGTTGAGGAAGTTCTTGCCGATGCCGCCATAGAGCTGCTTTACAACGACTATGGCGAAGAACGAGCCGATAAGGCCCACCCACCACGGCGCGTTGCTGGGCATCACGCAGGTCAGCAGTACGCCGGTGACAACGGCGGAGAGATCCCCTATTGAGGTGTTCTTCTTGAGCAGCTTGCGGTAGCCCCACTCGAAGAGCACACAGGCGGCGACGTTCACTACGAGGAGCGTCGCGACGTTCATTCCGAACATGTAGGCGCCGACGCCCAGGGCGGGCAAAAGCGCGATTATGACGTCGAGCATTATCTTGTCGGTGCTCCTCGCGGTCCTGACAATCGGGTTCGACGTAACTTTAAACAGCTTTTTTTCTTCCATTACGCCTGGGCCTCCTTTCCGGACTTGGCCTTCTCGGCGGCGACGGCGGCGTTGACCTTGGCGGCCTCGGCCTTGGCGCGCTCTTCGGCGCGGTGGGCGTTTATCATCGCCTTGCCGACCTTGAAGGTGTGGGTCAGCGGCAGACGTCCCGGGCAGCCCCAGGAGCACGAGCCGCACTCAAAGCAGTCCATGACGTGGTACTCTTCCATCTTCTTGATGTCGCCCTTCTGCACATACATATACATGTACATGGGCTCAAGCTTCATGGGACAGTGAGCGATGCAGGTGCCGCAGCGGATACATGTCGGCGTCTCGCTCTCGCGGTTCATGTCCTTGCTGAAGAGCAGCAGGCCGCTGGCGCCCTTGACGGAGCCGCAGCCGGAGTCGGCCACGCAGATGCCCATCATGGGGCCGCCCATGCAGATGCGCTCCACACGGTCCATGTCTGCGCCGGCCTCGGCGAAGATGTGATCCAGCGGGGTGCCGAAACGCACGAGCAGGTTCTGGGCCTCGGGGACGCAGTCGCCCGCGACTGTAACCACGCGTTCAATGGAGGGTACCCCTTCGTAGCACGCGCGGTAGATGGAATATGCGGTATAGGTGGACACGACGTTGCAGCCGACGCCGCTCGGCAGCCCGCCGGGCTTTACCTCGCGGTTGGTGTTGGCCTTTACCTGCATCTTCTCGGCGCCCTGTGGGTACTTGACCGCTTCGGGCACTATCTCAACGCCGTACTTGGCCGGGTCGAGGCTGGTGAGCAGGTCTATGGAGTCGCGCTTGTTCTCCTCGATGCCGTAGTAGCACTTGTCGAGGCCGTGCGCGATACGCACGAGCTCGATGCCCTTGAGCAGCTCCTCCGGGTGCTCGAGCATCGTACGGTGGTCGCCGCAGAGATAGGGCTCGCACTCGGCGCCGTTGATTATAAGGGTATCGACTTTTCCGCGGGCCCCTTCTATCTTGAACGCAGTCGGGAACATAGCGCCGCCCATGCCAACGACGCCGGCCTCCCTTATGCGCCTTATGATAGCCTCGGGGTCCTTCAACTGCTCAGCGGTAAGCGGTTTCATGTCTTCGCAGGGGGTATCCTGGAAGTCGTTATCGATCACCACGGACATGACCATGTCGCCCAGCATATGTCTCCTGGGCTCCACGGCAACCACCGTGCCGGAGACTGTCGCGTGTACCGGCGCGCTGACGGGCGCGTCGTTGGTGCCGATAACCTGGCCCATCTTGACAGTGTCCCCAACCTTTACGGTGGGCTGGTCGGGAGCGCCGATGTGCTGAACCATCGGTATCACGACCTGCTTTGGCGGTGCTATCGGCCGCACAGGCGTTTTGCTGGCGGTCTTAGCGTAGTCCGGGTGAACACCGCCGTAATACTTAAAGGGCATGAGCATCACCTCTCGTAGATTTGGCATAGCGAAATAATACTATCACGTTTGTCATTTTGTGTCCAGTGATAATGACGTAAATACACCATTTTTCCAAGATTATTTCTTAACAATCTTGAGAAAACATTGACAAATGAATGATGTGTGCCTTTTATTGCCATTTTTGCCCCATTCCCGCTCAGCCTTACATTTTTTGTGGCACTTGCGGCATGAAACGGCGCATACCGATTGTGTACTATGCCAGCGGCGCAATTGCCATCTTTGCAAAGCCGGAAGTTTAGTGTAAAATAGGCTTCAGTAACAACAGCCGCCCAGGCAGGAACGGAGGGCCAGCATGCTAATGACAAAGTGGGGCGAGGCGCTCGACCGGGAGCACCCTTTGCCCGAATACCCAAGACCGCAGCTCAGGCGTGAAAGCTATCTGAATCTGAACGGCATCTGGGAATACGCCGTGAGTACGGTTAACTCCGAGCCGGAGGAGTATGACGGCGAGATAGTCGTCCCCTTCCCGCTCGAGAGCGCCCTGTCCGGCGTCGGCCGCACGCTCATGCCGGGCGAGTACCTCTGGTACAGGCGCGACTTTGAGCTGCCCGAGGGCTTCAACATCGGGCGCGTGCTGCTGCACTTCGGCGCAGTGGACCAGTGCGCCCGCGTCTGGGTAAACGGCATGGACGCCTGTGTCCACACCGGCGGATACCTGCCCTTCTCGGCAGACATAACCGAGCTGCTGGAGCCCGGCGTCAACACCCTTGTCGTGCGCGTCACCGACGAGACGGACGCGGGCTATCACACCCGAGGCAAGCAAAAGCTCAAGCCCGGCGGCATATGGTACACGCCTGTCAGCGGCATCTGGCAGACCGTCTGGTGCGAGAGCGTGCCGGAAAACTACATCGCCTCTCTCTTCATCACTCCGCATCTGGAGGACGGCGCAGTTGAAATCTCCTGCGGCGGCGAGGGCCCTGTACACGCAGAGATAGGCGGCGACAGCTACGACTTTGACGCCGGAGCCCCCGCGCTGCTGAAGCTGCGCGAGGTGCGCGCCTGGTCTCCCGAGGAGCCCTATCTCTATCCTGTAAAGCTGACGCTGGGCGACGACGTGGTCGAGAGCTACTTCGCGCTGCGAAGCGTGGGCGTCGGCGAGGACAGGAACGGCGTGAAGCGCCTTACGCTCAACGGCAAGCCGTATTTTATGAACGGCCTGCTAGACCAGGGCTGGTGGCCGGACGGCCTGTACACCGCGCCCAGCGACGAGGCCCTGGCCTTCGACATCGCCGCGGCCAAGGCGATGGGCTTCAACACCCTGCGCAAGCACGTCAAGGTTGAGCCTGCGCGCTGGTACTACCACTGCGACAGGCTGGGCATGCTGGTCTGGCAGGACATGCCCAACGGCGGCGGAAAATACTCCGCCGTCACCGTCAGCGCCCCTCTGCTCACCGGCAAGCACAGTCCCGACAACAAGTACGCCAAATTCGCCCGCAAGGACGACAAGGGCCGCAAGGAGTTCACCGAAGAGCTGCTGGACATGGTCTCCTGCCTCTACAACTCGCCCAGTATCGTCGCCTGGGTCATTTTCAACGAGGGCTGGGGCCAGTTCGACTCCGACAGGTGCGCCGGGGCCGTGCTGGACATAGACCCCACGCGCATCATCGACCGCGCCAGCGGCTGGCACGACCAGGGCAGCGGAGAGCTCAGGAGCATACACCTCTACTTTGACGACTACAGGCACCGCCCAGACAAGCTGGGCCGCTGCGTCGCGCTCACCGAGTTCGGCGGCTACTCCCTGCCCATCGGCGGTCACCTCTGGAACGAGGGCGGGAAGCCCTTCGGCTACAAGAAGTTCGACAGCCAGGAGAAATTCCGCCGCGCGCTGACGCTGCTCTACGACGGGCAGATACGGCCCGCCTGCATGAACGGCCTCGCCGCCGCGATATACACCCAGCTCACCGACGTGGAAGGCGAGCTCAACGGCCTGATGACCTACGACCGCCGCGTGATAAAGCTCGCCCCCGACGACATCAAGCGCATCATAGCCATGCCGCCCGTAAAATGAGCGCGGGAAATCCCGCTCCACAGAGAAACGCCCCCTCCCCGGAAACAGGAGGGGGCGCTTCTGCGCCTATGCAGGTATTCCTAGCGGCTGCGCCTGCGCAGCCGCCTGTACTCCGACGGCGCGATCCCGAACTGCGCGCGGAAAGCCTCCGCGAATTTTCCCTGGTTCGTGTAGCCCACGCGCATGGCTATCTCGGAGATAGGCTCGTCTCCCTCCTCGAGCAGCGCGGCGGCGGCAAGCATGCGCTTAGTGCGCACATAGTCGGAGATATTCCGGCCGTATACGCCCTTGAAGCACTTCCTGAGCGCCGTCCCACCGACGCCGAAATACTCCGCCAGCGCCTTTACGGGGATGTGCCGGTCCAGGTTGCCCGTAAGCAGCGCTTCCGCCTGCTTGGCCACGCGGACCTGCTCCGCAGTGAAAAACTGCCCGCGCTGCTCCTGGCGCACGCCCCGGCAGAGCAGCCTCAGCAGCACCAGCAGCGCGAGGCGCAGGTCGCACAGCTCACCCTCCGAGCGCAGCCTCCACAGCCAGGCGCAGGCCACCTCCTGGGTCTCGCTCACCCGGTAGACGCCCGCGTTGTTCCCGCCCGAAGCCAAGCCGTCCAGGCGGTCCAAATCTACGCCCATCCTGGAAAACAGCCGTTCCGGCCCCGCGCCCAGCTCCCGCCTGTCCAGGTATATTACTATCCCGCGGTAGTAGCCTCTCGGGAAATAGTACGCCCCCTCGGCGCTGCGGCTCACAGTCAGCTCCTTCTCCTGCACATAAAAGTAGGAGCCGTTGTCCATCTTCATCTCGGCGCGTCCCGACATGCAGTAGTTTATCCTCAGAAGGCGCTCTTCCGCCGGGGCGGCGTCGGGGCATGAGGAGGCGCCTATGTCAATGTACCCCAGAGTCACGCCCGGGAACACGGTGGCAAAAAGCTCCTCTCCCGCGCCGTCTTTGGAGTCCAATATGAGCTTGGCCGCATTCGGGCCCTTGATGATAGTGAACTCGGGGATTTCCGAGCAGCTGTCCATGATATTGTCTACAGTATTTCCCATTCGCGTCACCCCCTATCATGCGCAAAATTATATAATTATCTCTTTTATTTGTCAATTGGACAATTGTATAATTATAAAGTTAGTGGACACATAACCGCTCAGGTTAAAGCTATGCGGCATTTTCAGCGCCCGTGTTCAATACCGTCCGCCGTCTCTCCGGCCAAGCGGAAACGGCAGAAGCCTAGTTCCTGAAACAGGAAATTCGCGCATCCGGCCGCTCTGCGCCGCCGGGCCGAAAAACGCTTTGCAGCCCGGACAAATGTCCGGGCTGCAAAGCGTCTGTCCGCGATGGGTGAGCCGTCAGGCGCGTACGCATCTTACGGCGACTCTGGCCTGTCCGCCTGTCGTACAGGTAAACAGCGTGAGATCCCAGTCGTCGCTGAGCATTTCCTCAATCGCCGTCGGTTCCAGCACCTCGACCGCCTGGACCTCATAGGCAAAGCTGTTTCCATCCACGTCGGTGAATATGACCTCCGCCCCGGCATTCAGGTCCCTGACCGGGCCGAAGTGCGTGCTGTAATTGTGCGCCGCAATGGTAAATCCGCTGCTGTGCGCCGTCCCGCTGTAGCGGCAGGGCGCAATCCTCAGGTTGGAGTAGCTCCAATCGCTAATAACCGGCAGCGACAGCCCCAGGGAAGGCACATCCAGCACTCCTATGTATGTGTTCCCGTCCACGAGCATTGTGGGCATCTCCGCTTCGGGGCTGAACGTATATTCCGGCAGCCCTTCGGCTTCCTCTTCCGTCGAATCTTCCCGGGCGGCCAGCTCGCTCCTGATGACCTCCACGGTTTCACCGGCCTGTCTGCCGGCCCTGTACTCGTCGTATAGGTTGAAGCCCACGATGCAAAACCCCGCCGCCAGCAGCAAAACACCGGCGGCTATCAGCCAGTTTGCGAGCCTTCTCCTACCTGTCATCTGAGTTACCCCGGCGGCGGCGTATTATCAGCCCGGCCGCCACAAATATCAGCCCCGCGCAGAAAAGCAGGGGCACGGGCCACCAGAGCTGGCCCGTCTGCGGCAGCTTTTCCGGTTCATCAGGAGAGGTCGAAGGTTCAGGGGACTCTGAAGGTTCCGGCGTGTCGTCGGGCTTGGTGTTGGTAATTATGAACACTCTGCCCTCGCGCTCTACCGTGACCGTATAGCCATCGGGGACGTCTCTCTCGACAACCCGCCATTGCGAGTCTGCGTCCAGGTCATCCCAGGTGTATTCCCATTCGTTTGCCTCGCTGAGGACAACCGTGTCGGCCACGCGCCCGTTCTCCAGCAGCTGGACATAGATATACCCGGGCCTCGCGCTCTTGTCCCCACCGTCATCCCATACCTTCTTTACGCTGACGCTTGTGTACTCTTCCGTTATCTCGTCACGGTCATACTTGCACGTCACCTCGACGCTGTAGTCCCAGCCTCCGCCGTCCGCTTCGCCGGGGACCGACACCAGCATCGCCTCCGGCGTGTATACAGTCCGGCCTGAAGTGTAGCGCTCGCCCGAAACCAGGTAAAGCCCCGGACGCAGCCCGGTAAAGTACGCCCTGCCGCCTGAGCCGGTCTCCCTTTCCTGAAGCGGGTCAAGCCCGTCGCGGGCGGCGTATGCGTCCAGCGTCTGTGCCAGAGCGCGCCAGCCGGAGCTGTCCAGCCCGTCGAGGCTCACATTATAGCGCCGGAAATCGCCGGTAAGCGTATATTCCCCTGACTCGGAAACGTCGGCAACACGGTACAGCGAAAAATCCACGCCTGAGAAGCCCCGCGAGCCTGAGCCGAAGTAAACGCTTATGGACGAGCTCCTGTCGAGGTCAATATCCTCGCGGGCCAGCACGGACACGGTAAAGCAGGCCATTGCCAGCAGGAGGGCAAGCAGCGCCGCGCCGCCGCGCCGGTGTAAGCCTTGTTTCCTCATGCTATTTACCTCCCTTTTTGCTCTTTTTCCGGCGTGACCGCAGCGCCGCTGCAAGCACGATTATCAGCAATATGGGGATTGCTATTATGGGCAGCACATAGCGCTCGTCTATGAGCACCGCGTCCGCTATAATCTGCAGTATCCCGCCCTCCTCCGGCGTTTCAACGCGGTGGCCGCGCACAAGCAGCCGGTGCGAGTTGACGCCGTAGGGCGTGCATGTCACAAGGGTGCACAGGTCCTCTCCCGCTTCAATTTCCAGCAGCGAAATGTCGTCCGGCTCCACAACGCTAATCTGGTCAACCTCGTATGTAAGCGTCTCGTCCAGCACATGGAGGGTAAACGTGTCCCCCTCCGTGAGCTGATCCAGGTCGGTGAACAGCCGGGCAGAGGGCAGGCCGCGGTGGCCGGATATCACGCAGTGCGTACTCTCTCCGCCCACTGGCAGCGATGAGCCCTCTATATGCCCTATGGCGGTTTGGAGCACTTCCTCGCTCGTACCGTGATAGATCGGCAGCGTGACGTCTATGTCCGGTATCTCCACATAGCCCATAATCCCGTTGCCGGAGACGTTCAGCAGGGAGTTATAGTACTCCATGTCCTCCTCGTCGGGCAGGAACCTGTTTCCGTCCTGGAGCAGCCCCGCGTTGTACGCTCTCGCCTCGGCGAGCATCTCTTCGTACCTGTCCGCGTCCAGCTCCGTCACCGTGTCCACATAGGAGGCTATGGCCCGCGACTGGTGCCGGGAGTTCCAATAGTCCGAGACCGTCGGGTACAGCAGCAGGGACAGCCCTGCAAGGAGCACAACAACCAGCAGTATAAGCGTTATTCTGTTTGTTTTAGCTCTTTTGTTCTTCATGCAGGGCTCTCCTCGCCGCTGCAAGTCCGGGAGGGAGAGCCCCTCCCGGACACAGCGATATGTACGAAACGTTTATTCGTCGCCGGCTTTCCTCATGCGGAGCTTGACGAACAGCAGCACTCCCGCGCACAGCACGAGCAGCGCGCCCGCGGCGTAGAAGATAGTGGTGCCGATGCCGCCGGTCTCCGGCAGGGTGGAGCCGCCGTTGTTCTCCACGGTGATGGCAACCGCGCCGGTGTTAGGCTCACCGTTTTCGGCAGCAGCATCGTCAACCGATATGGTCAGAGCGATGAGGGCGTCGGCGGCAACTCCATTCCAAGTCTGCCCGTTAGCCGTGGTGGCCGTGATTACTATCTTCAGATCGTCCTCCAGCAGGTTGTAGCCGTCGGGAGCCTTTATCTCGCGGAGATAATAGGTGCCGTCGTCAAGGCCTGCAACGCTGAACAGTCCGTTTTCGTTGGAGGTTATTAACAGACTTCCATTGTTGTAATTTGCGAAATCTTCGGCGGTCAGATTTGCCATTCTTTCTGCATCATTGTTTCCTGTTACGCCAAGGTTAATTTCATCAGGCGCCAACCAATCGGAGAGCCTGCCGTTTGCATCTATCTGCGCAACGCGCGTATGTCCACCATTGAACAGCACAAACTGAGCGCCCGGCAGCGTCGTAACATCGTCCTCACCGTCTACCTTCGTGCCGTCCAGCTCATAGGTGAAAACTATAACTCTGTCCTCGGTGGTACGGCCCAGGCCGTCGCCGTTGGGGTTGTTGGAGAACTCAAGGTATACGCTGTTGGGGTTTCCGTCAAGGCCGATTTCCGCGTTGGCGTTGAGAGTGGCGTCGTAGGTTATGATGATATAATTGGCAGGGTGGTCATGAGCATCAAGCGCCTTGATATTCTGTATGGTTATCGAAAATGCGCCGTCAGTCACTGCACTTACCTCGTACAGGTTATTTGCCTGCGGATCAAATTCATTTATATTTGCATCGGTTGTTTCGGTAACATAAACGTTTATGCTGTCAGCGTCCAGCGTCAGTCCATTGGAAAGCGTATCGTTGAAAACAAACATATATTCCTCATAAGCGTCTATGTTCTGCGGAACTGTGGCTATCAGCTTAAAGGGAACTCTGTCGCCGATGTCCCAGTCGGCCACGTCGTTGTAGCCAATACCATAAGTACCGGCCCCATCAGCCTGCGCAAACTCCTCGTCGTATACCTTCTTCTCCACGGTGGGGATGTCGCTGTCCTTCGGCTCCATGGTCACGTTGCCCAGCACCTGGACTATGTACTCGGTGGCGTTATCCGCGTCGCCCTCAAGGGAGCCGTCCTGATCCTTCACGAGATAGTAACCGGCGGGGAGGTTAGAAATGGTATATACTCCATCTCCCTTGGTGCTATCATAGTGTGTTTCTGTCAAATGCTGCGCAGCTATTTCCGCGAACGCGGCGGCATCGGCGGCGGTGGCGCCCTCGGCGCCGAGAGCCTTAGCCACGTCGGCAGCGGTGGTGCAAGCACCGTACTTCCCATTGTCAGCAGCCTTCAGCGCGGCAAGGAGTGCGTCGCCGTTCACGCCCGTACCCCATATGATGTTGCCGAGCATGGGGCCTTCGGTTGCGCCGTCAGTGGGGTCATCGCTGGCAACGGTGCCGGCGAATATCTGGTATGCCTCGTAGGTGTGGCCGGCCTTGTCGTTGGTAATGGTGATAGAATATACTCTCTCAGCCGCGAAGCCGGGGACCGCCAGTGCCACGGTGAGCACCAGCGCGAGCAGTATTGCCCATGTGCGTCTCATTTTCTTCATTCATAACACCTCTTGCTTTCTTTGTTCTTCTATTCAACAATTGGATTACCGAATTTGCTGCTCAGTGTCTGCTCCTGCGCGCACGCCTTATCTGCAGCACGCACAGAGTTCCGAGGGACAGCGTTACCAGCGCCAGCGCCAGCATGCGCCATGCGCCCGTGCCGCCCGTCTCGGGCAGGACGTACACCGCCGTCTCCTTATTTATTACGGTTATCGTGCCGTCCGTTATGCCATCATTGTTTCCGTACGACGTCTCGAAGCCGTCCACGGGCGTTTCCACTACGGTGTAAGTATAAGGATTGTTTTCATCATCCTTCTTTGGCAGGTTTTCCCAGGTGTAGCTCCAGTTGTTTTCTGCGCTGAGCGTGACCTCGGCGCCCTCGCCTTCGTATTTCACCCGGTTGCAATAGAGCGTCACCGTGACGGAATCGGGCAGGTTTTCCGTCAGCGTATCGCCGTCGATGTCCTGCCATATCTTCTCCACCTTGATTGAAGTCGTTGTCGGCGCGTTGGAGATGTATTCCGTTTTGCTCTCGCCGAAGGGGATGAAGACGACCTGATCCCAGGTTATGTCCGCTCCTTTCAGTGCGTCTGCCATCGCCTCGGCAGTCGCTTCTCCCGTCGCTCCCAACTCGCCCCAGACGTAGTACCTCGGCGTGGTATCCAGCTCGTAGCCTTCAAGGGTCTCGTATTCCGTCAGGCGGTAGAGGGTGTTGTAGTGCGTGCCGTCGCCGTCTCCTTCGTCCAGGAAGTTCAGGATAATGGCGCCTCTCACACCGTCTCCGCCGGTGATGAAATATCCGTCTCTGCCCTCCGCCGTTATCGAGGTCTGTACCCATTCGTAGGTTTCGTTTTCCTGCTTCTCAAACCTGGCCAACTCAAAGAGTACGCCGTTGAGCAGATTGGCCCGGTTGTCTCCGGCGTATTTGTAGATGGTCAGTTTGGCCCGGTTCACCGTGCCTCCTGAGTCCTGCGCCGAAATTATTACCTCGTCGCCGGCAGATATGACTGCCCTGCCAAGCAGGGAAGCCGTATTGTTAACCGTGATTTCATCGAGCGCGCTGGTGCCGGAGTCTATCTCGTAGGCATACACCACCACGCAGGCCGTTTCATCCGGCACGGTGAAGGTGTAGGTATTTTCCGTACCCGGCTCCGCCTCGACCTTGAAGCCGTCGAACTCCTCCTCGGTGATCTCCTCTCCCAGATAGTGGCCATCGACGTCTGTCGCGTCATAGTGGTAAAGCCCTATGGTCTCCAGCCTTATGACGGCCTCGGCCCCTGTGGGAAGCGTCAGCGTATCGCGCAGCTCCAGCTGATTGCTCGCCGGGTGCAGATTCCTGGACGCGGGGTTTATCACCACATAGTAGTAGACCAGGTTCACTCCGTCCTCGGTTGCCTGTACGCTGTCTTTTGTGAGCGTGGAGCTGCTGTTCGTGACATTGGCCTCTGCGGAGTCCTCGCCGACGCCCGTCCACTTGATGGTATTATTGTAGGTATGGGTTTCCCCTTCCTCCAGAGCCGCCAACGCTTCATCGCCGCTCACGTCTATGGAGTAGTACAGGCCGATGATACAGTCTTTGAACTGCCCCAGGTTTTTCAGCGTATAGTCTCCATAGTATTTTCCGCTGCTGTCCAGATAGTCCCACGTTTTAACCGTACTCACTTTACCCGTGATCACGTTGTAAATCCTCATCTGCTGTTCAAAAGCAATATTGCCGTCGAATTGCTGCAGCATATTGTCGTGGAAACTGATCGTGTCGCCGTAGTTGTAGAACAGTATTCGGTAGTAAAGCTTCCCGCCGGTGTCGCCGAGGTCGATATCCACCGGGCCGTCCACATATACATCCGAGTCCAGGTTGTAGTCGTCGCCGCTGGGAGCCGTCCCGGTGCTGCTGACCTGCTTTTGGAGCTGCTCGTGGAAGGCCGTACTCAGCCACACTCTGGCCGTGTCGCCCTGTATGACGCCGACGTTGGATATGGTCAGCTGCCCGCCGTCGGTTATGTTGTTCCGGTTCACCAGCGTCTGGTAGCTTATGTACAGCTGCCGGCTCCCGGCCAGCTTTCCCAGCGCTGCCTCCTTAAAGGTGATGCAGAACAGCGCGATGGGTTTGTCCGATGCCGCGCCGTCATTGACGTTGGTGAGATCCTGACTAAATATCGTTTCGGTATCATCCCACGCCGCAGCGAACGTGCCGTAATTCGGCATATCTTCCACGTACACGACGCTGACGGTGAAGTCCGTTCCCCAATCCAGGGTCTGCCTCAGCGCGGTTTGAATTGTGAGGGTCTTTCGCAGTGTGCTGAGCGTGGTGTAGTGAGTCCCGTCGGCGAACACGCCGCTGTCGCTGTCGGTGTAGTATGCGTCCGGAATCCAGTCCATGTACCGGATGCTGTTCAAATTAACGTTGTCCGACGGGTAAGTAATCGTTGAGCGCCAGTCTATGGTTCCGACGTCCGTACCTGTGTTCAGATCTCTTCCGGTGCTTTCCTTTACCAGCCCGTAGCCCGTATCCGGCACAGTTCCGTTCCAGTTTACAGTCACGCTGTAATTATCCAATTTGGCCGTGTTCTGAAAAGCTATAGCAGCGTCCGCTCCCGCATCCTCCGGGAACGGGGTCTCATATACGAGCCGGTAAACCCAGTCGGAGCCGAGGCCATCCGGCCATTTGCCGGCTGCGGGGAAGTTAACGGTCATAGCGCCATTGTCGCTGTAGGTAATCAAAGCACTGAACGCATCCGTCACTTCGCCCTTTGACACCTGCTGTCCGGCGTCGTTGATTTCAAAGGCCGTCACCCGGAGATTTGTGATGTACTCCAAGTTGTAGTTCACGTCGGTGCCGTTCAGCGTGTAGAGCATCGTGTCGCTGAACTTCATGCCGCTCAAGTCGCGTCCGTCCTCGTTGAGCGTAACCGTCCACTGCAAATTTCCGGTGCCTTCATTTTCCGTTACCAACTTGCTGACCATGTTGCCGCTGACCGAAACCGTGGCATTGGCTTTGACAGTATTTGAAGTGTCCTGTGCTGTGGCGGTGTTCGGCACTGCTATGTAACCATTTGGTGAGTTGACAGTACCAAAGTCTATGCTTGCGCTGTAATTGATCATGTAATACTCTCCGGGCTGCAGCGCCGGAAGGCCCGTGATCGTGAAGCTGCTGGTCTGCGCATCTTCCTTACCGTTCTGCTGGTGCGTGTATTCCAGCGTGTATCCCGTAACCGCCACTGGTTCAGAATAACCGCCGTTTATGTCCGGGCTTCGTTTATATATTTTTAAATTATTTTCGTCGTAAGTAACCACTCCATCGACCGGGTTATGAGTAAAGCTATCGGTGACGGTAATCACGCCGTTGCTGCCGTCGGAGTTTTTATCGGAGCCCACCTCGACGGTGTAGATGACGTGCCCCGGCACTATGTTGATGCCCAATTTGAATTCTCCATATTTCTGCGCGTCGGCTTCATCCCTGACATAGACGCCAACCTTGCTGATTCCGAGGTTATATTCCTTCTCCTCCGGAACCACTGTAATTGTGCCGCCGTCGCCGCCGAAGGTTATTTCCTGGTCTTCGCCCGTCCCTGTCAGGCTGACCGTCCCCTGGAAGTGTATGTTGCCGCTGAAAGCATCGCCGTTGGCAAAATCCTCGTCAAAGGTTATGGTTATAAGGCCGCCTTCGGTTATCGTGTAATAGCCGACCTCATCATTACCTATCGTGACGCGTCCGGTTTCATCTTTCTCAAGGGCAATGCCCTCCGGCAGCTGGTAATATATCGTCCTGTTATTCTGCGTGACTATACCTTCAGGGATAGCGTAATTGATTGTCACGCGGATATTCGCGCCGTCGGTCACGCTGCCATCAACAGGCTCCCACACATTACCGTTTTGCACTTCAAACGTCGTATCGGTTATATGTTGCCCGAAATCCGTACCTTCCTGCTCATTCATCAGGCTGATGAATGAATTTGCAGCCAGTGGAGGGGAGTCCGGGTCGTAGCCCGGCTTCTCGACCGTAGCCCAGCTCGTGGCGTCGGGGTCTATGCTCGCGGTCGGCTCGGGCGTCGCCTCCGGTGTTGGCTCGGGCGTCGCCTCTGCCGTGGGCTCCGCTGTGGGTTCCGGCGTTGCTTCTGCCGTGGGCTCCACCGTGGGTTCCGGCGTGGGCAGGGGCTCTTCGGTCGGCTCCGGGGCCGGGAAGCAGCTTGCGTCGTGGACGTGTTCGTATACCTCAAGCTTGCCGCATATGAGCGCGCCGCTGTTGTCGCGGCACTCTGCCGCATGCGTGTGTAGGACTATCTCCTCCCGGCCGCAGGTGAGGACTCGCTGAATCTCGTAGCACTCGTCCGTGTGCGTGTGGCCCGGTTCGGCAGGCCCGGCGTACTCGCAGCTGAGCACTATGTCCTCCTCCGAGTAACAGTCCAGCGTGTGCTCATGCGGCTCCGACTCCTCGAGGCCGCAGATGAGCTCCGGCTCCGCTTCGGCATAGCACTCTGCCGTGTGGGTGTGCTCTTCGCCCTCGGCCTGCTCGCAGATGAGCACCGGCTCCGCTTCGGCATAGCAGTCAGCCGTGTGTACATGGCCCTCGCCCTCAGTCAGCCCGCAAACCGGCTGCGCGCCCTCGCGCACGGTATAGCAACCGTCGGTGTGCTCATGCGCTGCAGGCTGCGTCTCCTCAAGCGTACAGACGAGCACGCGCTCCTCCGTGTAGCACTCATCAGTGTGCGTATGCTCCTCAATTTCAGGCAGCGGGCAGATGAGCGCGCCGCTGTCGTCGTAGCAGTCGGCGGTGTGCGTATGTACCACGAAGTCGGCATAGCCGCAGGTCAGCTCACCCTCCGTGTCATAGCATCCAGAGGTGTGTTCGTGCAGATCCAGGCTGCAGTTGAGCATACCGGAGCCGTTTTCCAGGGTAACCGCAGGCATGACCATAAAAGCCACGGTCACCACCAGCGCCAGCGCCGCAAGCAAAACCGTGGCCCTGTGCCAGCGCTTGAGCTGCCTGCGCTTCCTGACATACTCCGAGAACCTTTCTTTTCTATCCTTCTCTATCACGGAAAGCCTCCTTCCCGACGCTATTCAACAGTGCCGAACCCGTCAAGCGGCCAAAGTCTGAATATCAGCTTGCCTATCACCTGCTCCTCCGCGACGCAGCCGACCTGGCTGCTTCGTGAGTCGCTGGACACGCTGCGGTTGTCGCCCATCACGAAATATCTGCCCTCCGGCACCTGGTACGGCAGCTCGATGTCGCATTCCCCGAGCGCCTTTTCATCCAGGTAAGGCTCGTCGAGCGGCTCCCCGTCGACGCTGACGCTGCCATCTTCATCTATGTCAATCACTTCTCCAGCCAGGCCTACTATCCGCTTCACCAGAATCTTGTCGTTATAGTAAAAGGCCACTATGTCGCCGCGCTCATAGGACCCGCCGCGCAGGGCGGTCACAATGTTCCCGTTCACCAGCGTCGGGGACATGGACGAACCGTATATTCGAAGTATTGGCAGCAGGAGATTGGAAATCAGCACCGCTGCGGCGATTACCACCAGCACAGTTGAAACCGTGCCGCGCAGCAGACGCTTGTATCTCCCCCTATATTTTTCCCGCTTAAGTTCCTCCTCCAGCTGACGGACGGACGGGACTGCGGGAGCAGGTTTCCGCTCCATACAAAACTCCTATTACACGCTGACGTCGTAGCTTGACGTGCTCATATTCAGCAGGCGCTTCAGCTCTCGGTGGTTGTCGTAAAACGATTGCAGGCGCGAGGACACTTCTTTCCAGTATTCATCCGCCCGCCGTTTGGATTCAGCCTCCATTGTCTCGCATTTTTTGCGGCTGTTTGCCTCCATTTCCGCGCACTTTACCGCCGTCTCCCTCAGGCGGTTTTCTATTTCAATCTTGTTTCTTGCGTCTCTCTCGGCACAGATTGCGTCCTGCCTCTCGCTGAGGTCCTTTATGTTCTCTATGTACTGCTGGCCCGCGGCCTGCGCGGCCTCAAATATGCCGTTGAGCTGCAGCGCCGCCATGGCTATCGAGCCCGCTTTGTCTATGGAAATTTTGCGGCTCCTTAGCTGTTCGCGCGCCTCGTCGCGCTCACGGCGGAGCGCATCCGTCTCGCGCCTGAGCGAATCGCGCTCCCGGCGCAGCGCATCCAGCTCACGGCTGAGAGAATCCCTGCTGCCGCTGAGGTCCCTGAGCTCCTTCTCGTAGTCCTCTTTCAGCTGCGCTATGTCCTTTTCGTGCTCGGACTTCATGAAATCCAGGTCGTTCTCATACTGTTCCTGGCAGGATTCCATCTCCTTGCCCTGCTCTATCATCAGCTCCAGGAGCTCTCGTCTTCCCAAACTGCGCAGTTCACGTTCCGTCATGAGCCTCTCACCTTTCTGTTCCGTCTTTAATCCGTCTTGTTCCTCAAGGGCCTCGTCCTTAGTCCGCCGCGCCGGGCCGCGGCCTCTCCCTGTGTCAGGCCCCTCCGCGCCCCTGTCCGCCGGGCCTGCATCCCGGCAGCGCACTGAGATGGGCGCCGGCTCGCCCGGTGAAAGTATATGCCCCTCCGCCATGGGCCTGAGCCGTTTTATCCTGCGTACCAGCTCTTCGCCGGACATATCCGATAACGTCTGCCGTGTATATATGATGTCGACGTCGTTGTTTTTTGCGAAATCTATCGCGCTCTTTGCGCTGCTGTGCAGGGACGCAGTAACGGCGCCCTGGCTCTCAGCCAGGCGTTTTGCCTCCCAGTCCAGCACTTTTTGGTCGCTGTCGACGAGCAGTATGACCATAGTAAGCTTTCCCCAATCATTTGTTTGGCCCATTATAACAGTGCCTGCGCAACAAAAGCGCAACAAACCCATTACATAAAATTAACAAGGAGCCGGATCTCTCGCGGCTCCTTGTCGCTGAATCTGTGTTTACAAATCGAAAAAACCAAGCTCTGCGTTCCGCATCTCCGCCCAGCTGTACGAGGGCAGATAATCGTTTTGGTAGGCGTTTACCGCCTGTTGATCCCCCTCCAGGAACCTGTAATAGTCGCAGTCAAACTGCTCCGGAATAACCGCGTAGCTGTTGCGCCCCTTTTCTATCATGCCGTCTGCGTCGACTTTCTTCAGCGCATTGAGCATCTCGTAGACTATCGTGCGGAAATATGATTTGCCAGACAGCGTGTCTGCCGCGTCCTCAAACAATGCGGCGTAGGCCTCGCCGGTGGTGACGGAGCGCCCCCTGTGGTCGACGAGGTAGGCCAGCAGCTCCTTGGATTTCGCCCGGCCGAACCTGACCGGGCGCCCGTCCACATAGACGTCGAAGCCGCCGAAGGTCCTGACCTCGATGCGTCTCTTCGCCTGCTGCGGTTCGCTGTATATGAAGTCAAGCTCCCTCCGCACGGCCTCCTCGGTGGCGGGCTTGAGCAGATAGCCGGTGGCGTGCACGGCGAAGGCGTCAACGGCGTACTGCGAGTATCCGGTCACGAAAACTATATGCATGTCCGGCCTTGTCCTCTTCAGCTCGGCAGCCAGCTCCAGGCCGGTCATACCGCCTGTCTGTACATCCAGGAAAGCTATGTCGAAGCCGCATTCATTCGCCTTCTCCAGCGCGTCATACGGCCAGGAGTATGCGAATATCTCGGCATCCGGCAGAATTCTCCGCAATATGGACACCATGCCGTTAAGCTGAAGGGACTCGTCGTCGGTTACCAGTATTCTCATATGCCATCGTCCCCGTTCCATGGAATGCGTATCTCAGCCGTCGTACCCTGACCGCTGCTGGTTATTTCCAGGCTGCCTCCGACCGACTCCTTCAGCCGGCTGCGCACGTTTTCTATGCCTATATGCGAATGTTCCACTGTGGACGGGATCTGCCTCGCCTTATCCATTCCAACGCCATTGTCGGAGACGGTCACCAGGGCGCAGTCGTCGTTCTCCTCCGTGCGTATGGTTACGGTGCCGCCGTTCCTCCTGTTCAGCACGCCGTGCTGAACCGCGTTCTCCACCAGGGGCTGGAGCGTCAGCGCCGGTATGCGGAAGTTCGTAACCTTGATGCGGTATATGACCTGGAGCTTATCATCAAACCGCTGCTGTTCCAGGTAGAGGTAGTTCATCACATGGTTGAGCTCCTGCTCAAACGGGATGGGCTCCCTGTTTTTCAGGCTGTCCATGTTCCCGCGCAGGAAGTCCGAAAAGCGCTTTATCGCCTTCTTCGCTGTCTCCGGTTCCGTTTCGCACAGCTGGTAGATAGTGCCGAGTGAATTGTACAGAAAGTGCGGCTGTATCTGGCTGAGCATTATATCAATGCGCTGGCTGGCAAGCTCCTGCTCCTGCTCTTTCATAGCTATCTCGTGCTCAAACTGTATATTGACAAGCGTGAACAGCAGCGCGAGGGACACTCCGATGTTCACGATCGCAATCCCGCGGAACAGCATCTGCACCGTTCCAGACGCCAGCGGGACAATTATATAAAGCAGGAAGAAAAATATGTCCCGGCGCTTCAGGCTGCTCCAAGAGATAACAAGCAGCGTCGCAAAAAGCATATAGCACAGCAGCGGGATGAGCTGGGAGACGAAGAACATCGGCCCGCGCTGATAACCGTTGTCAGTCACATAGAACACTGCGCCGGTAAACGGGCTTAGCAGCGCAAAGAACACCTGCAGGGCGCACAGGACCGTGACAGCTATCAGGCACCTGAGCTTGGCTTTGCCTTCAAGCTTTATGTATGCTATCAGGTAGCGCGCAAAGAAATACAGTATAAACGCGGACGCCGAGTAGTAAAGCACCGTAAATGCCATGAGTACGGCCTTCTGCCACGGCTCATCCGGGCTTTGCAGCATCCAGTCGGCCAAATCTCCAATAATCATTGCAATATTGGAAATTGCCGCGCCCATGAAAAACAGATTTATGCGACGCTTATATCTTTCGCCGTTTGCCAGGTATGTAATCGGTATCAGCGCTAATATCACAGCAAATATATCCAGCAAAATATTTGCCAGCACTATTTCCTCCTGGTCCATGCCGTCACCTCCTCACGCGCTTTCGGCTCGCCGATTTGCATTTTCCAACTACTTCAATCCGGATTTTACAGAAAAAGAAAAGGCGCGTACTGCCAAAAAATGGCAGTACGCGCCCATAAGCAACACTTTGCGTACGATTTTAGAAATTGCTTGCTTGCTTGCTTGCTTGCTTGCTTGCTTGCTTGCTTGCTTGCTTGCTTGCTAAAGCATACCTCCCTTTGCTCATTATTGTCAATACCCCTTACAATAATATTTTATATAAATATACCATAATCGGCATACATATTCAACTATTTTTTCTCAAAAGACGGAAATATTCTCAGGGTGGAAGGATAATCCTGTCATTACAAGTTTATAAAAAGACAAAAAGCAAAGCCAGCTGAGCCGGCGGGCAATCTAGATGAACGGAGCATATACGCGCCGCCCGCCTTTGCAGATAGGTAATCAAGGGGCGACAGCAAGGAGTGCTGCCGCCCCGCAGTCGTTTCCGGAAGAATTGAACGTGCAAATTGCTGACCCTTTGTGATATAATCAGCAAGACGAAAAATCCAGAAAGGGACACGGATACGATGACAAAAATACTTTTTGTCTGCCACGGCAACATATGCCGGAGTCCGATGGCGGAGTTTATGTTCAAGGACATGGTAAAGAAGGCCGGGCGCGAGGATGAATTCCACATCGCGTCGGCGGCAACGTCCTGCGAGGAGGTGGGCAACGGCGTCTACCCTCCCGCGCGCAGGAAGCTCGCCGAGCACGGCATAGGCTGCTCCGGGCACGCCGCGCACCGCATGACCCGCGGCGAGTATGACGAGTACGACTACATCGTCTGCATGGACAACGCAAACCTCCGCAACCTGCGCCGCATGACGGACGGCGATCCCGACGGCAAAATCTCGCTCATGCTCGACCACGCCGGGCGCAGCGGCCAGGAAGTGGCGGACCCGTGGTACACCGGCGACTTCGAGGCCACCTGGCGGGACCTCTACGAAGGCCTGTCCGGCCTGTTGAGCGAGCTTGGATAAGCTGGAAGCTGATATGAACGAATAGCAAGGGATATGTTCATAACTGAACATATCCCTTGCTATTTTGCCATTATTCAGCTCATGGAACTCCGGCACATGCTCATCCGTCATCCGCGAGCCGCGTTTATAGTGTATTTAAAATTATGCAAATTATCTATGGTTAAATAGATGACGATTATGTTGTCAAAATCACAACCTCTGTTTTAAGCATGTTGACCAATATAGTCGGAGCAGGTGTCGAGGACGTATTTCCGGAAGTTGGCCACCGCCGGGGACATGTAGCCGCCGCGCTGTGAAATCATGTAAAAGTTGCGCTCCCAGCTGGGGCTGGCGAGCTGGATTATTTTCACGTCGAGGCGCAGCAGCAGCTCCATGTACGGGACGATACCGATGCCGAAGCCCTGCGCAACCAGCCCGGCGACGACCTGGTCCTCCGCTGTCTCGTATGCTATCTTGGGCTCCGCGCCGATGCGCGTGAAGAGCTCGTCGACCACCTGGCGCATGCCGGAGCGCTTTGAGAAGAACACCTGCTTAAAAGGCAGGGTGTCCGCCAAATCCACGCTGTGCCGCTTTGCCAGAGGGTGACCGCGCGGCACAATGAGGACTATGTCCTGGTTAGTCACCGCTACGGCGTCAAAATTCGCGCTTTCAGGCGGTTTTGAGGCGAAAACCAGGTCATATTTCCGCTCCGTGAGGCCCGTCAGCAGATCACCGGTGAGGCCCGTACCCGTCGCAAAGGTGAAGCGTATGTCGCGGCCCGGGTTCTGCTCTAGGAAGCCGCGCGCGAGTTTCGGCACGAACTCCACGCCCAGAGTGCGCAGGAAGCCCAGGCGTATGAGGCCCTCGCCACGCGCCTCGCGCTTGAGCACATCCACGCCCGAGTCCAGCGTCGAGAGCGCCCGCTCCGCCGTCTCGAGGAACTCCCGGCCGAAGCGCGTCAGCTCCGTGTTCCGGCCCGAACGCTCAAAAAGCGGCAGCCCCAGCTCGTTCTCCAGCTGCGTGATGGCGTGGCTCAGGCTGGGCTGCGTGATGCACAGCTCCTCAGCCGCGCGCGTGTAGTGCTTCGTGTGCGCCAGCTTGACAAAATAGCGCAGGTGGAACAGGTTCATGTACACTCCTCCAGTGCCCTTATTCTACCACATTCGATAGATGAAATCTATAGTTTGCTAAATTTTATTTATTTGTTAAAAGCTCGACACAGTGCTATGCTCGCATCGTAAACAACCGGCCGAGAGGCGGAAAGGATAGAGACACATGAACATTGACGGACACACCAGGCTGCTCGGGCTCATCGGCACACCCGTGGGCCACTCCAAATCCCCCGCGATGTACAACTACTGCTTTGAGAAGTACGGACTCAACTGCGCCTACCTCGCCTTCGACGTACCGATGGAGAAGGTTGCCGACGCCGTGAACGCCCTGCGCACCTTCAACGTAATGGGCGCGAACGTCACGATGCCGCTCAAGAACGCGGTCATCCCCTATCTGGACGAAGTGAGCGCCGCCAGCCAGGCCATCGGAAGCGTCAACACCATAGTGAACAAGGACGGCAAGCTCATCGGCTACGTCACCGACGGCATGGGCTACACCGGCGAGCTCAGGCGCGGCGGCGTGGAGATAGCCGGCAAGACCGTCACCCTGCTGGGCGCGGGCGGAGCCGCCAGCGCGATTGCTATAGAGGCCGCGCTCGAGGGCGCGAAGGAGATACGCGTGTTCAACAAGCGCGACGCCTTCTGGGAGAGGGCGCTGCACAACCTCGAGACCATCGGCAAGGCCGCACCCGAGTGCAGGATAAGCCTCAACGACCTCGACGACACGGACGCCCTGCGCGCGAGCATTGAGGGCAGCGACATCCTCACCAACGCCACCCGCGTGGGCATGAAGCCCATGGACGACCAGAGCCTTATCACCGACACCACGATGCTGCGTCCCGGCCTCATCGTCACCGACGTGGTGTACGACCCCGAGGAGACCAAGCTGCTCCGCGAGGCCAAGGCCGCCGGCTGCAAGACCTTCGACGGCCTGGGAATGCTGGTTGAGCAGGGCGCCGCCAGCTTCAATCTCTACACCGGCCTGGACATGCCCGTCGCCGAAGTCTGCGACGCAATATACAGATAAAGCAAGCGAGGGAAAAGAGATGAGCATGAAGAAATACTACCCCACAGCCTTTGCGCTGTACATGACCTACTTTGTCCTCGGCGTCGCCAGCTCCATCATGAGCCACTACAAGCAGGAGCTCGCCGCCCTCTGGGGCAGCTCCCTGCTGGCCGACGGCACCTATGACGTCTCCGGCGTCCTCGCGGTCATCGCCGCTCTCGGCCTCGGCCGCCTGATCACCTATCCCTTCGCCGGCCCCATCTCCGACCGCTTCGGCCGCCGCGTACCCGCGCTTATAGGCTGCGCATGCTACCTCGTGTTCTTCGGAGCCGTATGCTTCACGCACAACTATGTGGTGGCCTACATACTCGGCATCGTCGCAGGCGCGGCCAACGGCTTCCTGGACGTGAGCATCACGCCCAGCTGCATGGAGATATTCAAGGAAAAGGGCACTATAGCGAACATATTCACTAAGCTCTCCATATCCATCGCGCAGTTCCTGCTGCCCTTCGCGATAGGCTTTGTCGCCGCAGAAGCCCTGCCCTTCTCCACCATCTTCATCTTCTGCGCCGTGCTCATCACCGTCGTCGGCGTCGCCCTCATCTTTCTGCCCTTCCCGCCGTATGAGCGCGCCGTGAAGGTCAAGGGCGAGAAGAAAGAGCGCATGAAGTTCACCCCCAGCGCCATCATTCTCATAATCCTCGGCTTTACCACATCCACCACCTTCATGATTTGGCTCAACTGCTACCAGGAGCTGGCCATCTCCTACGGCATCGCAGACCCCAGCCGCGTCCAGTCCCTGTACTCCATAGGCATCGTACTGGCCCTGTTCGTCAACGCCGCGCTGCTGGCCAAGGGGCTCAAGCCCAGCAAGATACTGGTCATCTACCCCTCCGTCAGCGTTGTCACCCTGGTCGCCGTGCTGCTTGTGCAGCAGCCCTGGATCTGCTACCCCGCCGGCTTCTTGATGGGCTTCTTCGCCGCGGGCGGCGTGCTGCAGCTCGTGACCAGCGTCGCGGTCGAGATGTTCCCCAAAAACCGCGCCGTCATGACCAGCATAGTCATGATATCCTCCTCCATCGCCAACTACGCCGTACTGAGCATCGCCGGCCTGCTGACCAACATCGGCGGAGCCAACGGCCCGAAGCTCATCATGCTGTTCAACATCGCCGTGACAGTCATCGGCATCGTCCTGGCCGTCATACTCAACGCGAGATTCGACAAGGATTTTCAGAGAGATACCACAACCGCTTAAGAGAGAAATAATTTAGGGAGGAAAACAAAAATGAGCAAGACCAATCCCGTGACCGTAAGCAGCTGGACGCTCGGCGACCAGTGCAAGTTTGAAGAGCGCGTCGCCGCGGCGAAGGCCGCCGGCTTCGAGGGCATCGGCCTGCGCGCCGAGACCTACGTCGACGCCCTGGCCGAGGGCCTGCACGACGAGGACATCCTCGCCATCCTTGAGAAGTACGGCATCGCCGTGACCGAGGTCGAGTACATCACCCTCTGGGCCGAGGATCACCGCAGCTACGAGCAGATGTACAAGGAGCAGGTATGCTTCCACATGTGCGAGCTCTTCGGCGTAAACCACATCAACTGCGGCCTTATGGAGAAGTACAGCGTCGAGCACGACGCGAAGAAGCTCGCCGAGCTGTGCCGGCGCGCGGGCAAGTACACCATCGGCGTCGAGCCGATGCCCTACAGCGGCATTCCCGACGTGCGCACCGGCTGGGCGATAGTCAAGGGCAGCGGCGCGGAAAACGCCAAGCTCATTCTCGACTCCTGGCACTGGATTCGCGCCAACCAGCCCTTCGACCAGAGCCTGCTCGACGACATCCCGGCCGACAAGATAGTCTCTATCCAGCTCAACGACGTGCTGCCCCACCCCTACGCCAAGGTCGTGCTCCGCGACGAGAGCATGCACGAGCGCGTCCTGCCCGGTAAGGGCTGCGGCGACACCGCCGGTTTCGTAAAGATGATCAAGGAAAAGGGCATCGACCCGAAGGTCGTCGGCGTCGAGGTCATAAACGACGAAATTCTCTCCACCGGCGTTGCCAACGCCGCCAAGGTGAATTTCGAGGCCACCCAGGAAGTGCTCAAGGCCGCCTGGCCTGAGATGGCCGCCGAGTGAGCGCGAAAATATCTACAGGAGGAAACACCATGAACATAGATGGACACACCAAGATGTACTGCCTCATCGGCAGCCCCGTGGGACACAGCGGCTCCCCCGCCATGTACAACTACAGCTTCGACCGCCTGGGCATCAACAGCGCCTACCTCGCCTACGACGTGCTTCTGGAGAAAACCGGCGAGGCCGTCGCCGCGCTCAAGCTGCTCGGCTGCGGCGGCTTCAACGTCACCATGCCCTGCAAGACCGAGGTCACCAAGTACCTCGACCGCCTGAGCCCCGCCTGCGAGCTCATCGGCGCCAGCAACTGCGTTGTCGTCGAGCCCGACGGCACCCTCACCGGCCACAACACCGACGGCCTGGGCTTCGTCGCCAACCTGCGCGTGCACGGCGTGGACGTCAAGGGCGCCAGGATGGTCGTCCTCGGCGCAGGCGGCGCCGCCACCGCCGTCACGATGCAGTCCGCCCTCGACGGTGCGGCCGAGATCCACATCTTCAACCGCAAGGGCTACACCTTCTACCCCAACGCCGAGCTGACCGTCAAGAAGCTCGCCGAGCGCGTCCCGGGCTGCAAGGCCACCGTCACCGACCTTTTCGACACCGAGGCCCTGGCCGAGGCCGTGAAGAACTGCGACATACTCGTCAACGCCACCAAGGTCGGCATGGCCCCGCTGGACAAGGAGACCCTCATCGACAAGAGCCTCTTCCGCCATGACCTCGTGGTCTGCGACACAGTCTACAACCCCAAGGAGACCCGCATGATAGTCGAGGCCAAGGAGGCCGGGGTCAAGGCCGCTATCGGCGGCATCGGCATGCTGCTGCGCCAGGGCGTGGAGGGCTTCCGCCTCTACACCGGCCAGGAGATGCCCGCCGACGAGGTCATGGACAAGTTCTTTGCTTAAGCAGTCAACGTAAGGGCAGTTCGCGGTGCTGGGACGGCATCTTCGCCGCCATGCTTCACGAGCTTCCCTTGAAATACACAAAGTATTCCTGCGGAAATCTCGTTTTGCCTGACAACGAATCTGCTCGCCCCCGCATCCACTCCCGCCCTCACGATGACTGCTTTTTGTTAAATATTGCTGGATATATAAGGAGTAAGAGATATGAACCGCAGATTCCCCACGATGTTCACACCCATACAGATAGGCACCGTGACCGTGCCCAACCGCTTCGTCGTGCCGCCCATGGGCAACAACTTCGCCAACACCGACGGCACCCTGTCCGACCGCAGCGCCGCCTACTACGAGGCCCGCGCCAAGGGCGGCTTCGGCCTCATCACCATAGAGTCCACCGTCGTATACGAGCAGGCCAAGGGCGGCCCGCGCAAGCCCTGCCTCTTCGACGACGCCGTCATCCCCAGCTTCAAGGCCGTGGCCGACCGCTGCCACGCCTACGGGGCCAAGGTCAGCATCCAGCTCCAGCACGCCGGTCCCGAGGGCAACAGCAAGCTCACCGGCTACCCGCTCAAGGCCGCTTCCGCCATCGCCCCCAGCGACGGCCGCGAGATCCCCGAGGCCATGCCCACCGAAGAGGTCTACAGGCTCATCGAGTGCTACGGCGACGCCGCCCGCCGCGCCCAGCTGGCTGGCATCGACATGGTCGAGGTCCACTGCGCCCACGGCTATCTTGTGAGCACCTTCGTCTCCGCCCGCACAAACAAGCGCACCGACGAGTTCGGCGGCTGCTTTGAGAACCGCATGCGCCTGCCCAGGCTCATCATCGAGAACATCCGCCGCAAGACCGGCGGCAACCTGCCCATACTCTGCCGCATCAACGCCCGCGACGAGGGCGACGGCGGTATGGACGTACACGACGCCGCCGCGATGGCCGCCTACCTTGAGACCGAGTGCGGCGTCGACGCCATCCATGTCTCCCGCTCCATCCACATCCACGACGAATTCATGTGGGCTCCCAACATCACACACGGCGGCTTCAACGCCGAGCTGTGCACCGAGATAAAGCGCGCCGTCAGCGTCCCCGTAATCATCGTCGGCCGCTTCACCGAGCCGCAGTACGCCGAGCTGCTCGTAAAGCAGGGCCGCGCCGACCTGGTCGCCTTCGGCCGCCAGAGCATAGCCGACCCCGAAATGCCCAACAAGGCCCGCAACGGCCAGCTTGAGAAGCTCACCCCCTGCATTGCCTGCCTGCTCGGCTGCGTGCCGAACATGCTCAAGGGCAACCCCATCACCTGCGCCATGAACCCCTGCGTCGGCCGCGAAGCCGAGGTCAAGCCGGCCGAGGTCAGGAAGAACGTCGTCGTCATAGGCGGCGGCCCCGGCGGCCTGTACGCCGCCACAATGTGCGCCAGGCGCGGACACAGCGTGACCCTCATTGAGAAGGGCGCAGAACTCGGCGGGCACTTCCTCGTCGCCGCCTATCCTCCCGGAAAGGGCGAGATATCCGGCGCTATCCGCAGCATGATAGTCAACTGCCGCGACGCCGGGGTCGACATCCGCACCAACACCGAGGCCACGGCCGAGCTCATCTCCGAGCTGAAGCCCGACGCGGCCATCGTCGCCACCGGCAGCGTGCCGCTGCGTCTGCCCATCCCCGGGCTTGACGACTGCGGCTGCGTCACGGCTGAGGACGTGCTGACCGGCAAGGCCGACGTCGGCCACCGCGTGCTGGTTGTCGGCGGCGGCATGGTCGGCTGCGAGTGCGTCGAGTTCCTCACCGAGCGCGAGCACCCCGTCGACATGATAGAGATGAAGCCCGTCATCGGCGAGGACATCGTCCCCGAGGCCCGCAAATACATCATGGCCAACATAGAGAAGCACAAGGTCACCCAGCGCGTGAACGCCCGCGTCGGCCACTTCTACGCCGACGGCGTGGACTACACCGACACCGTCACCGGCGAGCAGAGCTCCATGCGCGGCTATGACAGCGTCGTGCTGGCCATGGGCTACCGCTCCAACAACACTCTCGAAGAGGCCCTCAAGGCCATAGTGCCGCAGGTCGTGGTCATCGGCGAAGCCCGCCAGGCCCCCGGCAACTCCATGGAGGCCACCGGCGACGCCTTCAACGCCGCCCTGTCCATCTGACAGCGAATACGAAAAGCCCGGCGCTTTCTGCGCCGGGCTTTTGCCGTTCCTTGCATCATTTGCAGCAGCGAGCCGCTGAGGCTCAGCCTTCCCCGGTGAGCTCCACGACGGTCATGTCGTGGCCGGTGGAGGGCAGGAAAACCTCCGTGACGTCGCGTGTGCGCATTTTCAGGCTGGATGTGTTCACGCAGGGGTGGCAGCCGAAGTACTCCTGACGCAGCACGTCGCCGTCTACTATCAGGCGCACGCGGTGCTCTTTGTCGTTCATCAGGCCCATCACGCTGACGGCCCCGGGCTGGATGTCCAGCATTTCCAGCATGTCCGCCTCATTGGCAAAGCTCAGCCTCGCCACGCCGAGCTGCTTTGAGAGCTCCTTTGTGCGGAAGGGCTTGTCGCCCGGCATGAGCAGGAGGTAGTGCGCCGTACCCTGCCTGTTGCACAAAAACAGGTTTTTGCAGATTAACACGCCGAGGACGGCGTCTATCTTGTTGCAGTCCTCCATAGTCATCGCGGGCATGTCGGCGTGGTCGGTGCGCCAGTACTCTATGCCCAGCGAGTCGAGATAGTCGTAGGTGCGCACTTCGCGCGGCAGCCTGCCCATAGTGTCCGCAGGCCTTCCGGTGAACAGTTCCATAGTGAAGCCTCCAATTAGCATGTGTAGCAGTATTCTACCACAACCCGGCCGCATTTGGGAAGGAGCAGAAATTAATAGAAAGTTTAAGCATTAACGGTGGCACACCGGGGAAGTATCTGTTATAATGTGTGGATACGGAAGCTTGACTATTTGTGAGGGGTGACGCATGAAATACCGGCGTGAAGAGATTCTACCCGGCGTGTTTTTGAGCGCGCTGAACACGGACAAGTTCAAGACCGCCGCGATGGGCGTGATGCTGCTCAGCCAGCTTGAGCGCGAGCACGCATACATGGACGAGCTGATACCCAGCGTGCTGCGCCGCGGCACGGTCAAGAGCCCCGACATGCCCGCCGTTACCCGCCGCCTCGAGATGCTCTACGGCGCGGCGGCCGTGCCCATTTCTCTGCGCGTGGGCGAGGTGAGGTGCACGGGCTTTTACTGCGCCTTCCCCGAGGGCAGGTATCTGCCCGGCGGCGCGCGCGAGCTGGAGAGCGCGGCGGAGCTTTTAGGAGAGCTGCTCATTGCGCCGAACACGCGCGGCGGGCTGCTCCTGCCCGAATACGTCGACAGCGAGAAGGCCAAGCTGGCCGAGCGCATCCGCGCCGCCCGCGACGACCGCGAGGCCTACGCCATGCAGCGGCTCATCTCGCTCATGTGCCAGTACGAGGACATGGGCGCCGCCGTGCTAGACGACGAGGACGAGGCCAAGTCCATCCACTACCGCCGCCTGACCATGCGCTGGCGCGAGCTTCTGGCCAAGAGCCCGGTCGAAGTGTTCTACTGCGGCTCGGACAGCTTCAAGAGTGTGCGTGAGGCCGTCATCGGGGCCTTTGCCGCCTTGCCCAGGGGCGAGCTGGACTTCGACATCGGCACCGACGTGCGCATGAACGCTCTAGAGGACAAGCCCCGCATATACCGCGAGACGATGGACGTCTCCCAGGGGAAGCTGGGCATGGGCTGGCGCCTCGGCGAGTGCATGGAGGAGCCCAACGGGGCCGCGCTGCGCGTGTTCAACGCCGTGTACGGCGGCACCGCGGCCAGCAAGCTCTTCCGCTCCCTGCGCGAGGAGCGCTCGCTTTGCTATTACGCCAGCAGCGGCCTTGACGCCGTCAAGGGCCTGCTGTACGTCCAGAGCGGCATAGACCCCGCCAACTATGACGAGGCCGTCTCCGCCATCTGCGGCGAGCTCGGCGCGATAGCCCGCGGCGAGATAAGCCCCGAAGAGCTGGACGCCGCGCGCAGCTACTGCGCCGAGGCCCTGCGCCTCGTCGCAGACGACCCCGTGGAGCTGATGATGTACTACCTCCGCATGAACGTCACCGGGGCGGATATTGCCCCCGACGAGCTCGCAGAGCTCTGCGAGGAGGTAAGCGCGGAGGAGATAGCGGCCATCGCCGCAGGCACGGAGCTGGACGCCGTGTACTTCCTGAGCGGAGAGGAGGCCGGGGACGAATGACACTGCACGCACAGGAATACCCCCGCGCGGGCGACACCCTCTATTCCGGCCGGCTCGACAACGGCCTCGCCGTCTACGTCGTGCCCCGTCCGGGTTTCAGGAAGAAGCAGGCAATGCTCTCCGTGAACTACGGAGGCGCCACGAGGAGCTTCAGCCTCTCCGGCGGGCGCGTCGACACCCCGGCGGGCGTGGCGCATTTCCTCGAGCACAAGATGTTCGACCTGCCGGACGGCAACGCGCTGAACATCCTGACCGCCCGAGGCGCTGAGGCCAACGCCTACACCTCCGCGGACATGACTGCGTATTACTTCGAGTGCGGCGACGGCTTCTACGACAACCTCGAGCTGCTAATAAAATTCGTGACCACGCCGTACTTCACCGCCGAGAGCGTCGCCAAGGAGCAGGGCATCATTGGCCAGGAGATACGCATGACAGAGGACGACCCCCTCTTCACCCTGTACAACTCCACCATGGCGGCCCTCTTTGACCACCACCCGGTGCGCGAAAGCGTAGCCGGCACGGTTGAGAGCATCGCCGGGATAGGCCCGGAGCTGCTCTACGACTGCCACCGGGCGTTCTACGTCCCGTCCAACATGGCGCTCACCGTCTGCGGGGACGTGGAGCCGGAGCGCGTCGCGGAGATTGCCGCTCTCCATACCGCGCCCGAATACGCCGCTCCCGCCGTGCCCGACTACGGCGGAATCGAGCCGCTCGAGCCCAGGGCAATGCGCGCCGAGAAGCGCATGGACGTCTCGGAGCCCATGTTCATCGCTGCGGCGAAGCTGGATACAGCCCTGGAGCGGGGGGACGGCGCCCTGCGGCTCATAACCGTCGGCAGCCTGGCCGCGCGCTGCCTCTTCGGCCCGTCCAGCAGCTTCTACTACGGCCTCTACGCGGACGGCTATCTGCGAGGCAACTTCTTCCGCGACGTGAGCCCCCTGGCAGGAACGCTGCTCTTCGAGTGCGGCGGCTCCAGCCGGGACCCCGGGCTCGTCTACGAGCGCCTGTGCGAAACCCTCCGCGCCGCATCCAGGGACGGCGTCTGCCCAGAGGAGCTCGAAGCAGCCCGCCGCGCCGACTACGGCGCCACCCTGCGCAGCCTCGGCGAGCCCGGCGGCGTTTGCTCCGCCCTGGCCCGCTGCCACTTCGGCGGATACGGCCTGTACGAGAGCTTCGACGTGCTCAGCGGCGTGACCGCCGGAGACTGCACCGAGTTCCTGCGCATGTATCTGCCGCCAGAGCGGATACTGCTGTCGACCGTACTGCCCAAAGAAAGGACCTGATTCGATTGGAAATACCTACTATGATGCGTGATGCCGCGATAAGCTTTCCCATGCTCGGCGACCTCACGCTGAATTTCCCGGCCAGCTTCACCTTCAGCCTCTTCGGCCACGAGTTCACCATCTATCTGTACGGCATAGTCATGGCGATAGCCTTCCTGGCCGCAGTGTTCTACGCCAGCCGCAAGGCTCCCAAGCTGGGCATAAAGAGCGACGACATCTTCTCGCTGGTGCTCTGGGTGCTGCCCATCGCCATTGTCGGCTGCCGAATCTACTATGTCATCAGCGAGTGGGACCGCTACAAGGACAACCTCATCGACATCTTCAAAATCTGGGAGGGCGGCATCGCCATGTACGGCGGCACCATCGCAGGCGCCCTGACCATCGTCGTATGGTCGCACTTCAAGAAGATACCGATTGGGGCTACCCTCGACGTGGGCGGCTCGGCCCTGATACTGGGCCAGGTAATCGGGCGCTGGGCCAACTTCGTCAACCGCGAGGCCTTCGGCTATCAGACCGACGTGTTCTGCCGCATGGGCCTGACCCGCCCAGGCGAGGAAACCGTATACGTCCATCCCACCTTCCTGTACGAGAGCCTGTGGAACCTCGTCGGCTTCCTAATCATAAACTTCTACTGGTACCGCAAGGACCACAGGAAGTACGACGGGCAAATCTTTATCTTCTATGTGTTCTGGTACGGCACCGGCCGCGCCATGGTGGAGGGGCTGCGCACCGACAGCCTCTACATACCCGGCACCAACATCCGCACCAGCCAGCTTGTCGCCGCCTGCAGCGCCGTAATCGCGCTTATCATCCTGCTCGTGAACATCAAGCGGCCGCACAAGCCCACCTTTGCCAGCGTACAGGCCGCCGAGGCCGCCGCAGCCGAGGCCGCCGCTGACAGCGCGCCAGATAACGCCGAGGCTGAAAGCACCGAGGCCGAACTCTCCGGCGCCGAAGCCGCCGCAGCTGAGGCCTCCGAAGAGGCCGGGGCCGGCTCCACCGCAAGCGAAAGCGCCCCAGGCGGGGACTCCAACGAATGAGCCATTTCATTTCAATACTACCAGGAGGAAATCAAAATGTCTGACTACAGCGAGCTTCTCAATTCGCTAAAGGCTGCGGCGGGCAGCGCCGCAAACATCGCCCGCGATTTGGCCGGAAACGCCACTGAAAAGGCGCGCACCCTGGCCGGCGGGGCCGGTGAAAGGGCCCGTGCCGCCACGCGCATAGCCAAGCTGAAGCTTGACGAGACGGCCAAGCGCGATGAGCGCGAAAAGGCCTACGCCGAGATAGGCCGCATGTATTTCGAGAGCGTGGACAAGCGCAACCCCGGTGAGCACTATGTGCGCCTCTTCGACCAGGTGATGCTCTGCAACGCGGCCATAGAGCGCATGGAGACCGAGATGCGTGAGCTCAAGAGCGTTTTCGAGAGCGAGGACGAGGAGGCCGACTTCTCCGTCATTGTCTCCGAGGCCGAGTACAAGGCCGAGGGTGAAGCCGAAGCCGAGGACACCGGCGACGAGGACAGCGCCGGTATCGAGGTGGAGATAACCATCGAGAAGGACGAGGACAAAGCCGAAGACAAGCCCGAAGAATAACGCCGCAAAGACGGAGGGTCAGCTCCCTCCGTCTTTTTTTGCACAAAGCGATAAAGTTTTTGGCAAAAAGGTGTTGACAAAAGCCGCGCGAGCTGTTATTATAGTCGTCGCCGGTAATTGCGCTGGTATAGCTCAGTCGGTAGAGCAGCTGATTTGTAATCAGCAGGTCGGGGGTTCGAGTCCGTCTACCAGCTCCACCAGGGGGCCAAACAGCTGGCCGTGCTTGTGCTTCCTACGTCAATCCGGTGCAAGTAAATATGGGGGTGTTCCCGAGTGGCCAAAGGGGACAGACTGTAAATCTGCTGGCAATGCCTACGGTGGTTCGAATCCACCCGCCCCCACCAAAAATCCCGACCGTTTTTGCGGCCGGGATTTTTTGCTGTATGGCTTTTGCGCCGCCCATATGGCGGCCCGTTCTTCTCACGAGGTGAAGCTGTTTTGAAAGACGCGATAATCCCCCTGAAAAATACGTTTGACTTTGGCTGCGGCCCGGAGGCGATATATCCCACGCTGCTGTGCTCAGGCGGCGGGGCCGTGCTGGCAGACTGCGGCTACGCGGGCTTCCTGCCGTTCATTGAGGACGCCATGCAGGCGTCAGGGCTCTCGCCCGAGGCGCTGACGGGCGTTATAGTCACCCACCACGACCACGACCACATGGGCGCTCTCGCCGCCTCAAGGCCAAATACCCAAATGTGACGGTCTATGCCGGAGCTGTTGAATCCGAGTACATAGCCGGGCGCAGAAAAGCCCTGCGCCTTGAGCAGGCCGAGGCCCTGCAGTCCGCCCTGCCCACAGAGCAGCAGCCTGCCGGAGAGGCCTTTATATCTATGCTTAAGGGTGTTGAGCCCGCCGAAGTGGACGTCACGCTTCGCGGCGGCGACGTGCTGGACATCTGCGGCGGCTGTGAGGTTATAGACACCCCGGGCCACACGCCCGGACACATCTCGCTGTACCTGCCCGCGCAGGGCACAGTCGTCACCGGAGACGCAATGGTGCTGGAGCAGGGCTTGCCTGCCGTCGCAAACCCGCAGTTTGCTTTCGACCTGGCCGCCGCTCAGGCCTCTCTGGAAAGGCTTGTGGATCTGGGCGCCGCACGGTATATATGCTATCATGGCGGAGAGTATATACCCGGGTCAAATTTGTGAGACTCCCTGATATTTTTCCGGATAGTCATATCATTAACACAAATAAAATTGTCTAAACGCTTGCATTAACGCCTCTTATTGTGTAAAATATAAGCATACGCTGAGCAAAACGCACAATGTTACTATGTCAAGAAGTGAGGTTTTTTGAAATGTTGACCAACGAATATCTCAAGCGAGTGTACGAGACAGTCCAGACGCGCAACCCCGGAGAGAGTGAGTTCCACCAGGCGGTCCTGGAGGTGCTCGAGAGCCTAGAGTGTGTGGTTGAGAAGCATCCCGAGTACGAGGCCAACGGCATCATGGAGCGTTTTGTTGAGCCCGAGCGTTTCATACAGTTTTCCGTCCCCTGGGTTGACGACAACGGCAAGGTCCGCGTCAACCGCGGTTTCCGCGTCCAGTTCAACAGCGCCATCGGCCCCTACAAGGGCGGCCTGCGTTTCCATCCATCCGTCACCGCTTCGGTTATAAAGTTCCTCGGCTTTGAGCAGACGCTCAAGAACAGCCTGACCACGCTGCCGATGGGCGGCGGCAAGGGCGGCAGCGACTTTGACCCCAAGGGCAAGAGCGACGGCGAGGTCATGCGCTTCTGCCAGAGCTTTATGAACGAGCTGTACAAGCACATCGGCCAGTTCACGGACGTACCGGCAGGCGACATCGGTGTGGGCGCGCGCGAGGTCGGCTACCTGTTCGGCCAGTACAAGCGCATCACCGGCACCTTCCAGGGCGGCACGATAACCGGCAAGGGCATCCCCTTCGGCGGCTCGCTGGCCCGCACTCAGGCGACCGGCTACGGCCTGTGCTACTTCGCGGAGGAAGCGCTCAAGTGCATGAAGAACGACAGCTTCGCCGGTAAGACGGTAGTTGTCTCCGGCAGCGGCAACGTCGCCACCTACGCGGCCGAGAAGGCCACGCAGCTGGGCGGCAAGGTAGTGGCCATGTGCGACTCCAACGGCTACATATACGACGCCAACGGGGTCGACCTCAAGAAGATAATTGACATCAAGCAGCGCCGCCGCGCGCGCATCAAGGTGTACGCCGAGGAAGTCCCCGGCAGCGAGTACCACGAGGGCTGCCACGGCATCTGGGGCGTGAAGTGCGACATCGCCCTGCCCTGCGCCACGCAGAACGAGATGGACCTCGAGGGCGCGAAGGCGCTCATAGCCAACGGCTGCATGGGCGTATTCGAGGGCGCGAACATGCCGCTGACTCCGGACGCCATCGCGGCCGTGCAGGAGGCGGGACTGCTGTACAGCCCCGGCAAGGCTTCCAACGCCGGCGGCGTGGCCACCAGCGGCCTCGAGATGACCCAGAACTCCATGCGTCTGAGCTGGAGCTTCGAGGAGGTCGACGAGAAGCTGCAGGGCATCATGAAGAACATCTTCCACGCGGCCTACGACGCCTCCGTCGAGGTCGGCAAGCCCGGCGACCTGATGGTCGGCGCGAACGTGGCGGGCTTCCTCAAGGTCGCCAGCGCCATGCTCGCCCAGGGCGTGGTGTAATTCCAACTAAACATTTACAGCAAGTCTCCATCCCTCAAGGGATGGAGACTTTGCACTTTTAGGAATAAACGAGCTGACGTCTTCGTCAAATTTCAAGAACAATGGAGGGGTGCGTGTGCTCGTACTTTTTGAGCTTGTGGTCGCGGAGGCTGTTCAGATTGTGCTGCTCATCGCGCTGTACATAGCCCACCGTGCCGGAAAGCTGAAAAGAGTAAAAGCCGGTTACATCGTATGCGCAGTCACGCTCATCACGCTGGCGCTCATAGTGGGGCAGAACGTATGGATACAGTACAACTTGGACAACTTTCCGCTAAGGCAGCATGGCACCGTCTGGGAAACATCCGACGGCTCCATCCGGCTGAGCGTCGGCTCTCAGGGTGAGCAGGATATGGAAACCCTGTATGAAGGCGAGTACCGCGCGGCCCGGCTTGACAGCTATGGCTAGCCGTGGCCCAACGTCGTAATCATGCTCGACAGCTGCCCAATAGTCAACACGGGGGCCTGGCATATGGCGGGCAGCGGCAAAATGGTGATACGCAGCGACGGGGAGCGCATTGTCCTTGAGCGCGTGGACGGCGCGTGAGCTGCGTTGACGGTGCCGTCGCGGTGTGATAAAATTGCAGGCTGAGCGGGGAAGGCCTTTTTCGGGCCTTTTCCCGCCGGATATGTTTTTAAGCCCGGAGAAACACACCGCCATGGAGCTTGTGATGCGCTGCTCTCCGCTCATGTCGCGGCATGCAGGGATTTGAAAGGAGTTTTCAGTATGAAACTTGTCGTTCTCGACGGCTACACCGAGAACCCCGGCGATTTGAGCTGGGACGCGCTCCGCCGTTTCGGCGAGCTCACGGTCTACGAGCGCACCTCAGACGACCAGAGCGAAGTGGCCGAGCGCATAAAAGGCGCGGACATCGTCGTCGCCAACAAGACGCCCATCCGGGCGGAAGTGATAAATTCCGCCGGCGCGCTCAAGTACATCACCATCCTCGCCACGGGCTACGACATAGTGGACGTCGCTGCGGCACGAGCCCGCGGCATCCCGGTCAGCAACGTCCCGTCCTACGGCACGGCGGCCGTTGCGCAGTTCGCCATAGCCATGCTGCTCGAGATATGCCACCACGTCGCCCACCACAGCGAGACGGTGCACGCAGGGCGCTGGGAGAGCTGCGCCGACTGGTGCTACTGGGATTACCCTCTCATAGAGCTGGACGGCAAGACGATGGGCATCATCGGCTTCGGCCGCATCGGGCAGCAGACCGGCCGCATTGCGAAGGCGCTGGGTATGCACATCCTCGCCACGGGCAGCCGTCCGACCGACGCGGGCCGCGAGATAGCCGACTACGTCGAGCTCGACGAGCTGCTTGCGCGCTCCGACGTCATATCCCTGCACTGTCCGCTCTTCCCATCCACGCGCGGCATCATAAGCCGTGAGAACATCGCCAGGATGAAGGACGGGGTCATACTGCTGAACAACTCGCGCGGCGCGCTCGTGGATGAGCAGGCCCTGGCAGACGCCCTCAACTCCGGCAAGGTCTACGCCGCCGGTCTGGACGTCGTCTCCACTGAGCCCATACGCGGCGACAACCCGCTGCTGAAGGCGAAGAACTGCTTCATCACCCCGCACATATCCTGGGCTCCGAAGGAGGCGCGCGAGCGCATAATGGACTGCACCGTTAAGAACATCGAGGCCTTCCTCGACGGCAAGCCCGTCAACGTGGTGAACGGCTGAGGCCGGAACCTGCAAGACAGAAAAAACGCCGCCTGCCGTGTCGGCAGGCGGCGCTTATTGTGTCACACCTTATTGCTTCTACGCCAGATGCGCTGCGCCTCGGCGGCCTTTATGAGCTCGTCGCGGTGCTCGGGCGCGGCGAGGGAAATTATCTTCTCCGCGCGCTCCCAGGTGCTGGCCCCGGCCAGGTTCACGACGCCGTACTCGGTGGCAACGTAGTAGGCCTGGCTGCGCGGGCTGGTCACTATGTCGCCCGCGTTGAAGTAGGGGGAAATGCGGCTCTTGACCGTGCCGTCCTTGGCCTTGTAGGTGCTGGACATGCAGATGAAGGCCTTGCCGCCCCGGCTCATCGCCGCCCCGGTGAGGAAGTCGACCTGGCCGCCCGTGCCGCTTATCTGGCGGGTACCGGAGCTCTCGGAGCTGACCTGGCCGTAGAGGTCTATGCCAACGCAGGAGTTGAGCGAGATAAAGTTGTCTATGCTGGCCACGACGTTGATATCGTTGACGTAGCTGATGGGGTAGGCCGCCACGCCCGGGTTCCAGTCAATCCAGTCGTAGAGCGCCTGAGTGCCCGCGCCTATGCCGAAAACGGCCTTGTTGCGGTCTATGGTCTTGCGGCGGTTGGTTATCTTGCCCGCGGTAAAGAGCCTGTAGAAAGCGTCTGTGGCGAACTCGGTGTGCATGCCGAGGTCCTTGAGGTCGCTCTCGGCTATCATGGTACCCAGAGCGTCCGGTACGCCGCCTATGCCGAGCTGGATAGTTGCGCCGTCGCAGATGTATGGTATTACGTTTGCGGCTATGGCCTTGTCGACCTCGCTCGGGGCCTTGCTGGGCAGCTGTATGGCCGGGCCGTGCTCGCCTTCGACCACGAAGTCCACCTCGGAGATATGCACGCTCTCATCCTGGCCGCCCATGGCGTGGGGCAGCCCGTCAAGCACCTCGATAACCACGACGTCGGCGTTGTCTATGTAGGCTCTGGCGTTGCCCGTACCGATGGAGAGGTTGAAATAGCCGTGCTTGTCCATGGGCGCCGCTCCGACAAAGGCCACGTTTATGTGCAGGAAGTTGTCGTAGTACCAGCGCAGGTTGCGGTAGAGCATCGGCTGGTAGTAGCACAGTCCCCGGTCGGCGAGCTTGCGCTCATACCCGGTGAGGTGCCATGAGTTGTAGGTGAAATGCTTCTGCTCAGGGTCGCACTCCACGGCCTCTATGGGCCCGTAGCAGAGTATGCCGCGTATCTTCACATCGGTCAGCTCGTCGCGCCGCTTGGCAAGCGCGGCGTCGCAGAGCTTCGGGAAGGCCACGCCGGCGCCGTATTCGACCCAGTCCCCGCTCTTTACAAGCGCGGCGGCCTGCTCCGGCGTACACAGTTTGCTTTTGTATTCACTTATGTAGTCCATATTTTACCTCCTGAAATTAGCCGCGCACACATTGCCGCGTACCGCGTTTCCTTCGGCCCCGGGCCGTCCCGGAGCCAGGCGGTTACTCCGTTCCTCCTCAAAACGAGGCACCGCCGGACTTCACCGTCAGTCCGCGTTCCCAAGCGCTGCAGCAGCTTCTGCGGGCGTACTGATATTATCTCATATCAGGGCGCAATTGCGCAAGTATCGACAATTTGAAGGCAATATGGTATAATTAAGCTCACAAACAAGCGCACAATGTCCGCTGTGAGGCATCGTGCGCCGCAAAACGGCGCGCGCACCAAACAAATTGCGAAAGGTGGTGTATCCGCGTGAAAAAGCTCCTGAAGATACTGTTTTCCCGTCTGACCTTCGGCCTGGTTTTTATCATTCTCCAGGTTGGCGTACTGATCTTGACGCTCTACTACTTCCGTGACACATACGCCCAGGTGCAGACGGTGTTCACGATACTCTCCGTAACAACCGTGCTGTACATAATCAACCAGGAGGGCAGCAGCGCATTCAAGATTGCGTGGATACTGCCGATAGTTTTCCTGCCCCTCTTCGGCATCCCGCTCTACATACTCTTCGGCAAGAAGCGCATACCGGAGCGGAAAAAGGAGCGCATAAGCGGCATGTATCTGCGCTACAAGGCCGCAATGGAGCCTCTGATGAGCGGCTCCGAGCACGAAGCGCTCTCCGAGCCCGACGCGCGGCTGCAATCCGAATACCTGGAGCGCTACGCCGCCTCTCCGGGCTTCACGCAGACGGAGACGACTTACTACGCCCTGGGCGACACGATGTTCCACGCCATGCTCGAGGAGCTTGAAAAGGCCGAGCGCTATATCTTCATGGAGTACTTCATCGTCGAGCACGGCGAAATGTGGGACAGCATACTCGAGGTGCTGGCGCGCAAGGCCGCCGCCGGTGTGGACGTGCGCTTCATATACGACGACCTATCGTGCATCATGCGCCTGCCGCGCGACTACCCTCAGCGCATGGAGGCGATGGGCATACGCTGCTGCACCTTCCACCGCTTCCAGCCCGTGCCGACAGGTACGCTCAACAACCGCGACCACCGCAAGATATGCGTCATAGACGGCATCACCGCCTTCACCGGCGGCATAAACCTCGCCGACGAGTATATAAACCGCCGCGAGCGCTTCGGGCACTGGCTCGACTGCGGCGTCAAGGTGCACGGCCGCGCTGCCTACTCCTTCGCGCTGATGTTCCTGTCCATGTGGGACTACATCCGCCACGAGGAGGACGACCCCGTCCTCTTTCGCCCCGATCCCGTGGCGCTCGAGAGCGTAGCCGACGACGGCTTCGTACAGCCCTACTGCGACTCCCCCGCCGACAGCGAGCCCGTGGGCGAAACCGCGTACATCAACATGCTCTCGCGCTCGAAGAAGTACGTCTACATCTGCACGCCCTATCTCGTTGTCGACAACGAGATTATGAACGCCATGGCCAGCGCGGCCAAGTGCGGCGTAGACGTGCGCATAATCTGCCCGCACATACCCGACAAGTGGTACGTCCACCTGGTGACGCGCAGCTATTACGCGCCGCTGCTCCGCGCGGGCGTGCGCGTCTACGAGTACACCCCGGGCTTCATCCACTCGAAGAGCTTCGTCTGCGACGACGAGTACGCCATATGCGGTACTATCAACTTAGACTACCGCAGCCTGTTCCTGCACCATGAGTGCGCAGTGTGGATGTACAAGTCCAGCGCCATTGCGGACATGAAGGCGTCCTATCTGGACACCCTCTCCAAGTGCACCGAGATAACTCCCGAAGCATACCGCCGCCCATGGTACATACGCCTGGGCCAGAGTCTGCTGCGCGTATTCGCGCCGCTGATGTGAGGTTGAACATGGACAAGAGATACATAGATATGTACGCTTATCCGCGCCGCGCGCATTTTGAATACTTCAGCTCTATGGCGAATCCCTACATGGGCGTCACCGTCGAGCTGGATATCACGGACTTCTGCTCGAAAATCAAGGAGCTGGGCCGCCCCTTCTTCCTGAGCCTGCTCTGGTGTGTGAACCGCGCGGCGGATTCCGTGCCCGAGTTCCGGCAGAGGATAGAGGCGGGACGCATCGTGGAGTTCGATTCGTGCCGCACCTCGCACACACTCGCCCTAGACGACGGCACCTACTGCTACTGCCAGCTGCGTGCATCCATGCCGCTGGGAGAGTACATAGCCTACGCCTCTGCCGAGCAGGAGCGCGCCCGCAGCGAGCAGAGCCTTGACGACGGGGACGGACTTGACCTCTACTTTATCTCCACCCTGCCGTGGCTGAGCTACACCTCGCTGGTGAACCCCACGCCCACCCCTGCGGACAGCAACCCGCGCCTCACCTGGGGCAAGTGGTTTGAGCGCGGCGGGCGCAGAATTTTGCCCTTCACGGCGCTGTGCAACCACGCGCTGGTCGACGGGGCGCATCTGGCGCAGTTTTTCGATGCACTCCGCGCCGAAATGAACGGGATATGAACATAAAAAAGCGCCGGGGCCGGTTATTGCCGGTCCCGGTTTTCCTTTATGAACTTCCCCAGCGCGGCGGCGCAGGTCTCCCTGTCCTGCTGCCAGCACAGGGTGTGCTTGGCCTCCGGTATTGTCACGAGAGTACAGCGCCCCTTGCACGCGCCGCAAATGCTTTCGGCGCTGCCCGGCGGCACCGTGTGGTCGCCCCCGCCTTCAAACAGGAGGACAGGCAGCCCGCTCTCGGCCACAGCGCTGCGGCAGCTGGTGTTGGCAAACTCCGGGCCGAGCATTATCGCCCGCGAGAGCGTGGAAATGCTCCGGAACAGCGACGGTGGGATGTTTGTGCGCTTCTTCATCGTGAAGCTGAAGAGGTCACCCAGGGAGTCGAAGGGGCAGTCGGCTATGACGCCGGCCACCGCCTCCGGATAGCCGTCCTTCATGGCCAGCAGGCTGCTCACCGCGCCCATGGACGCCCCGTGCATCCAAATGCGCTCCGAGCCCAGTATGTACCCGGCGTACTGCGCCCAGGCCACGGCGTCGCGCTGCTCCCTGGTGCCGAAGGTGATTTTCCCGCCCTCGCTCAGGCCGTGCGAGCGCTCGTCGGCGGCAATGACGGTGAAGCCGTGCCGCACATACCACTGCGCAATGCCTGCAAAGTCGTTTTCCGGGCTCGAGTGGTAGCCGTGCATTAGGATTACCGCGTCACCGCCGCCGCGTACAACGCGCCCGTGGAGCTTCAGCCCGTCGAAGGAGCTTATGTACACGTCCTCCCAGGGAAGCTCCCGCATGGACAGGATATCCGGTATCAGTGTGTCTGCGTATCTGGCGAAGCGCGTACCTTCCAGCCCGCCCATGGTCAGATCCTGCGCGGCCCCGGGCCGCATCTCGTCCGCGAGGCGGACGCACAAGGTCGCCAGTAATATCAGCGCGAGTATCAAAACAGCCGCAACGGCTATGAGAATAACGGTCAAGTTATCCCTCCCGGGAACGACACCGGCGGGGCCGAAGCCCCGCCGTCCTTAAATTACTAAACTTACTTCTTCATGAGGTCGCGGATAGCGTCGCCCAGAATCTTGATGCCCTTCTCGATAGCCTCATCGGAGCTGTTCGAGTAGTTGATGCGCATGGTGCGCACGTTGCGATCCTCTTCGTAGAAGGGGTCGCCGGGGCAGACGGCCACGCCGCGCTCGGCAGCGTAGTCCATGACGTCGACGGCCGCAAGGCCCTCGGGCATGGTGGCCCAGATGAACATGCCTCCCTCGGGCTTCGTGTAGGTGACGCCCTCGGGGAAGTCCTTGGCCATGCAGTCCATCATCTTCTCGGCCTTCTCGCCGTACATCTTCTTGATCTTCTCAATCTGGACGTCGAGGTCGTTGTCGGCCAGGTACTCGGCCAGGACCATCTGGCAGAAGATGTTGGTGTGGAGGTCCATGGTGGACTTATAAGCCAGCAGCTTGCCGTAGAGCTCGGGGTTCTTGCAGGCAATCCAGCCTATGCGCATACCGGGGGCAACAATTTTGGAGAAGGTGCCCAGCTCGCAGACCTGCTCGCCGAGCATCTCGGCAAAGGTCTTGCCGCCCTCGCCGCGGAAGCGCAGCTCGCCGTAGGGGTTGTCCTCGATGACGGGGATGCCGCTCTCCTTGAGGATGGCGGCGGCACGGTCACGCACGGCCTGGGTGTAAGTGAGACCGGTCGGGTTCTGGAAATTGGGTATGACGTATATGAACTTCGGATCGTGCTCTTTGAGGGTCTTTTCGAGCTCGTCGCAGTCTATGCCGTCCTCGTTAAGGTTGACGGACAGTACCTTCGGGTAGTACAGGTGGAAGGTCTGAAGCGCGGCCAGGTAGCTCGGCTTCTCGACTACGACCTCGTCGCCCGGGTCGATGAGGCAGGCGGAGACCATATCCAGCGCCTGCTGAGAGCCGTTGGTTATGATGATGTTCTCAGGCGCGTAATCCAGACCCTGCTTGGCATAGCGCTCGGATATGAACTTGCGCAGGGGCATATAGCCCTCGCTGTTGCTGTACTGCAGGGCACGCACGCCGTCGCGCTCAAGTACCTTGGTAACGGCGGCTTCCATCTCCTTTACGGGGAAGGACGCCGGGTTGGGCAGGCCGCCGGCAAAGGATATTATGGACGGATCACCCGCAGCCGCAAGTATGCGCGCAGTGAAATCCCCCTGAAAGTCGGGCTTGGTCATGCGTTCGGAAATCCTGAGTTTCATGTTGCTCCTCCTCTACTTTACGGCGAGAACTGTGTCTGCGCCGATTTGTAATGCAGTGCTCTCTCATTTTTTGATGCACGAGAAATATGATATCACCTTTTCCAGCAGATTACAAGCATTTGCACTTGTTAAGAAAAAAATAAAATTTCATAGATAGAAAGTTGATGGTCGTAGGGTATTTCTAGTTGCAGGAGATGAGCAAAATGAGTTATATTTATATAATGCTAACCAGAACGAATACCGTCTATTCACGTCTGATACATGCGATGACCGGCGATGCATACACCCACGTTTCGCTGGGCCTCGGCTACGGGGTCGAGGAGCTTTACAGCTTCTCGCGCAAGCGCGCGCACCTTCCGCTGCCCTCCCCGATTGTCCGCGAGGACGTCCCCGGCAGCTACCTATCCAGGCATCCGCACACACGCTGCGCGCTCTACCGCATACAGGTTTCGCCCTCCACCCGCGAGCGCGTCAGGCGGCTAGTCGGGGAAATGTACGCCAACCGCGAGCGCTATCACTACAGCCTCATCGGCGCGGCGCTGTGCAGGCTGGACATTGCCCACGAACGCGCGGAACACTACTTTTGCTCACAGTTTGTGGCCGAGGTACTGGGCAAGTGCGGGGCCGTCAAGCTGCCCAAGAACGCCTCGCTCATGCGCCCGGCGGACTTTGCCTCTCTGCCTGAGCTGGAAAGGATATATTCCGGGCCCGTTATGTACGCGCCCGGGGCGGAAGAACTTTTTTTGAAAGGAGCCGAGCATGGCCAACCGGGAAAGGCCCGAGCTGTCTGAGCGGGCGAAAAAAATAATAGCCGCAGCGTCTATCGCCATATTTATAGCCCTCATCCTCCTGGTCGCCTGGTTTGTGGGCCGTCCGCTGCTAAAATACATCCAGGAACCGGAGAAATTCCGCGCCTGGGTGGACAGCGCCGGCTTCATGGGCCGCATATACTTCCTGGGCATACAGATACTCCAGGTGGTGGTCGCCATTATCCCCGGGGAGCCCATTGAAATGGGCGCCGGTTACGCCTTCGGCGCGGTCGAGGGTACGCTGCTGTGTATGCTCGGCACGGCCGCAGGCAGCATGATGGTCTATTTCTTCGTGCGCCGCTTCGGCGTCAAAGCCGTGGAAATCTTCTTTCCCATTGAAAAAATCGAGAACCTGCGTTTTTTGAACACGGAAAAGAAGCGCGACGCGCTAATGTTCCTGCTGATGTTCATACCAGGCACGCCGAAAGACCTGCTCGGTTACTTTGCGCCGCTGACCGGCATGGGGCCGTGGCACTGGCTGTTCATAACGGCAGTGGCGCGTATCCCCTCCATTGTGACAAGCACCATAGGCGGCGGCGCGCTGGGCGTAAAGAACTACGTCTTTGCCGCCGCGGCAATAGGCGTCACGCTGGCAATAAGCGGCATAGGCGTCCTCATATACCGCCGTATTTGCGCCAAGCACGCCGCACAGGAGGCGGCAAAGCACGAAAGCGAGGGAGGAGACAATGGCTGACCGTATACTTATAGCCGACGACGAACGCGACATAACCGACATGCTGGCGCGTTTCTTCCGTGAGCGCGGCTACGACGTGCTGTGCGCATATACCGGCATAGAATGTGTGCGCATAGCCGGTCAGAAGCCGGATTTAATCATTCTGGACGTCGGCATGCCGGACATAGACGGGCTGGAGGTCTGCCGCATGATACGCTCGCACATCTCCTGCCCCATCATCTTCCTCACCGCGCGGGTCGAAGAGAGCGACAAGCTGCGCGGTTTCGCCGCCGGCGCCGACGACTACGTCGTCAAGCCCTTCTCTCCCAGCGAGCTGGCCGCGCGCGTGGACGCGCACCTGCGGCGCGAGCGCCGCCACATGACGGCCAGCGAGGTTCGCTTCGACGGCGCCCTGGCCATCAACTACTCCGACCGCACGGTTACCTACGACGGGCAGCCGGTGCAGTTTGCGCGCCGCGAGTTCGACATAATCGAGTTCCTCTCGCAGAACCCGGGCCTGGTGTTTGACCGCGAGAGAATCTATGAGTCCGTCTGGGGCCTCGAGGGCGAGGGCGACAGCAGCGTCATAGCCGAGCACATCCGGCGTATACGGGCCAAGCTCGCCGCCGCCGGTTCACAGAAGCAGTACATCGAAACGGTCTGGGGAGTGGGCTACAAGTGGGCGAAGTGAGCAAAAGGCTTCGTCTTGCCCGTGAACGGGCAAGACGCCGGCGCGTAAGGGTGCGCCGGCGTTGGCGTGATATGTCGCTGCGCACGGCCTTCGTCTGGTATGTGCTCATCGCCGCCGTGCTGGCCACCTGCCTCTGCGCCGTCACGATAAACCTGCTCGACGAGTACCGTGTCGGCCTCTACTTCAAGTACCAGTCCCAGGCCGAGCAGATACCCATACCCGAGGGCGGGAGCTACGACAGCTACATCACCACGGACGCGGAGCAGGCCTACGTCATTTATGACAAGGACCACACCGTGGTTGAGAGGGGCGCCGTCCGCTACGGCGAGGGCCGCGTAGAGCTCGGGCTCGGCGACGACGGGCAGTATTCTCTTTTCATATCGCCGGAATACAGCTCCGCCGACAGGTTCTGGGACCGCGCGGTGGGCGTCCTCCAGGTCGCGGCCATACCCGTCTGCTACCTCGGCGCGCTCATCATCTGTGCCGTGCTCTTTTGGCGCTGGCGCCTGCGCAAGCCCATCGAAGAGCTCGACCGGGCCAGCTCCCGCATTGCCGAGAGCGACCTGGACTTCAGGCTTGAGGCCCGGCGCGCCGATGAGCTTGGCAGATTGACCGACTCCTTCGAGACGATGCGCGCCTCGCTGGACGCCAATTCGCGCGAAATGTGGGCCCAGATGGAGGAGCGCAGGCGCTTAAACGCCGCCTTCGCCCACGATTTGCGCACTCCGCTGACAGTGCTCAAGGGCCACGCGGACATGCTCGCCGAGAGCATACCCCGCGGCGCCGTCACTCGCGAGGAGGCCTCCCGCGAGATAGACGTCATGCGCAGCCACATAGCAAGGCTCGAGAACTACGTCGACGCCATGGCCCGCCTGCAGCGGCTTGAGGACACGGAGATTCACCGCGAGTGGACGGACGCGGAGGTGTTTGCGCGCTCGCTGTACGACTCTGCGGGGATAATCTGCTCCGGCAAGAACGTGAACCTCGTGACCGACCACCTCTCTCCGCAGCTGCACATAGACGCCGAGGCGGTCATGCAGGTCTGCGACAACATACTCTCAAATACCGCTCGTTACGCTGAAGCCCGGGTCACGCTCTCGCTCTGGTGCGAGGAAAACGTGTTCGTCGTCTCAGTTGCCGACGACGGCCCGGGCTTCGCCGCCGACGTGCTTGCCAAGGCCACGAACCCCTTCTACAAGGGCCGCGACAGCGGGCCGGGGCATCTCGGCCTCGGCCTGAACATATGCGACATACTCTGCCGCCGCCACGACGGCAACCTAACAGTGGAAAACAGCGGCCTCGGCGCGAGGATTACGGCGCGCTTCGGCATGTAGCCGCTCCCCGCTGCCAGGGGCGCCGGGCCTCCGCTCGGCAGCACATAAACGACAACAAGCTTTTACTGCGAGGTGAATCTGTGAGCGTATCGCTCTACTGCGCGCCTATGGAGGGCGTGACCGGCGCGGCGTTCAGGCGCGCGCATGCGGCCGTATTCGGCGGCGTGGACAGGTATTTTGCGCCCTTTTTCTCGCCGACGCAGGAGCACGTCATGCCTCCGCGCGTAAAGCGCGAGCTTCTGCCCGGGAACAATCCCGGCTTTGAGCTAGTGCCTCAGCTGCTCTGCCGGGATGCGGACGACTTCGTCTGGGCGGCGAGGCTGCTCTTTGACATGGGCTACGGAGAGGTGAATTTCAACCTCGGCTGCCCCAGCGGCACCGTCGCGGCAAAGGGCAAGGGCGCGGGCTTCCTTGCCCGCCCGGATGAGCTCGACGCCTTCTTCGGGCGCGTTTTCTCCGCCCTGCCCGGCGCGCGCATCTCCGTAAAAACCCGGCTCGGTGTCGAGGACGAGGCCGAATTCGGCCGCCTGCTGGACATCTACGCGCGCTATCCCATCTGTGAGCTGACCGTCCACGCGCGTGTGCGCCGGGACATGTACCGCCTGCCCGTGCGCCACGGCGGCTACGCCCTGGCCTGCGAAAGGCTCAGCGCGCCGCTGTGTTATAACGGCGACGTGTTCACGCCGGAGGATGCGCGCAGAGTGACGGAGCGCTTTCCCGCCACGCACGCGCTCATGCTCGGGCGCGGGCTTATGGCAAATCCTGCGTTGGCGCGTGAGATACAGGGCGGAGCCCCCGCCTCCCGGGAGGAATTGCTCCGCTTCCACGACATGGTCTACGCCGGGTGCGCGAGAGACTTCGGCAGCGAAAACGTGACCGTCCCCCGCATGAAGGAGCTGTGGAGCTATCTGAGGCACTCCTTCGAGCCCTGTCCCAGGGAGTACAAACGCCTAGCCAAGTCCAGACGCCCGGATGAGTACCTGGCTTCGGCGCACGACATATTAAACCGCGTCCCGCTCCGCCCAGGCGGGCGCTTCGAGGTGGATTGACATGCGGCTTTTCATCGCCATAAACTTCTCCGAGCCCTCGCGCCGGGCGCTGCTCGAGGCTCGGGAACGGCTGCGCGGGCTCACCGGCGGACGCGGCGGCTTCACGCAGGACACGAATTTGCATCTGACGCTCGCTTTTTTGGACGAGGTGGAGCAGGGGCGCGCGAAAGCCGCCGAGGAGGCCATGCGCGCCGCCCAGGGCCGCGCGCTCACGCTGGTGATAGACCGCGCCGGTCGCTTCCCGCGCGAGGGCGGCGACATCTGGTGGGCCGGTTCGTCCTCCGCGCCCGCGCTCGCGGCGTATCAGCGCCGTCTGGTGCGCGAGCTCACACAGCGCGGCTTCGAGCTGGAAAAGCGCCGCTTTTACCCGCACATCACGCTCGCGCGGCGTGTCCCAAACGTGCTGCCGCCCGACACGCGCCTGCTCGAGAGACCCGTCATCGAGCGCGTGGAAGCCGCAAGCCTGATGCGCAGCGAGCTCGGACGAGGCGCGCCCAAGTACACGGAACTGGCCCGTGTTGAGTTCGACGCGGGGACGTAACAAGTTTTGCCTTTACCTTTTGCCCCGCATATGCTACGCTGGAGGCGGAAAAGGAGGGCTTTTTATGACGTTTCCCGAAAAGCTCATAACGCTCCGAGGCGGGCGCGGCTGGTCGCAGGAAAGGCTCGCGCAAGAATTGGGCGTGACCCGCCAGGCCGTGGGAAGGTGGGAGAAGGGCTCCGGGCTGCCCGATGCAAACAGCCTGATGGCGCTCGCGCGCGTGTTCGACGTGGAGGCCGAGTGGCTGCTGGACGAGAGCGCGGACAGCGTCCCCCAGCGCGGAGGCGCCATGCGCTTCGAGCTGTCCATATCCGCCCTGGACTGGGCAATGGCGGCGCTCGCCGTGGCGGGAATCATATTTCCCTACTCTATTTTGATGTCCGTCGAGCAGCCCGTGACGCTCTGGCCGTATTTGCCGCTTTATCTGCTTCACCCTGTCCTGATAAAGGGCAAATACTTTGCCTTCGGCTGGCTGGTGCGCATCTTGCCGCTGAGCCTGAGCCGCGGCACGGCTAAGGTCTGCCGCATCACCGGCTGGGCGCTTTTCGCCTTTCTGGCTCTTGTTTTGGTGGCCGAGCTCACGGTCACATTCGCGGTTATCGCCCCTGTCGAAGGCCGGCTCTCCGACATTTCCCGCACTCTGGAGCTGTTGATATACTTTATACAGTCAGTTTTAAGCAGCCAGGAGCTTTTCGTCGCAGCCGGGCTGCTGCTCGGACTGGGTCACAGGCACCGGTAAAGCATACGGCGCTCACCGTACTGAATTTGTCCCGTTTCTCGTATCCCGAGGTTGATTCCCTCTCTTGGCAGAAGTGGACGTGATCTGTGGACAGGATGGCCATCGGTCCGTTCATTGCCGCAGCGCCACCGGTACTTTCCGCCTGTCTCGCGCTCAATGTATATGAGGCTTACATCGAAGGTTAATCTCCGCCCTGCGATTGACGCAGGGCGGAGATAATGCTATTATGATGGCAGATTTACAATCAAAGGAGATACAACTATGCTCTTCGTCTGCTATCCCAAATGCTCCACCTGCGGGAAGGCCCGCGCGTGGCTTGAAAATAACGGCCTCGAGTTCACCGAGCGCGACATCAAGGCCGAAAACCCCACCGCCGACGAGCTCCGCGAGTGGCACGGGAAAAGCGGCCTACCCTGGAAGCGCTTTTTCAACACCAGCGGCCAGCTCTACCGCGGCATGGGCCTCTCCGGCAAGGTCGACTCCATGGGCGAGGACGAGATAGTCTCCCTGCTCGCGAGCGACGGCATGCTGGTCAAGCGGCCGATACTCGTGACGGATTCCACCGTACTCGTCGGCTTCCGCGAGAAGGACTGGACCGCGGCCCTGCTGTGAACCGCTACCCCTGGCTGGAAGCCTGCCTGCTCGGCTTCCCAGGCGTCACGACTGACTGCAAGCCCGAGTGGGGCTTCCTGCACTACCGGGTCGGAAGGCGCATCTTCGCCATAACCTGCACGCCCGACGCGCGCTATGAGCAGCACGCCGGGCGCGCGCTCGTTACGCTGCGCTGCGACGCGAGGCTCATCGACGGGCTGAAGGCGAAATACAAGGACATCGTGCCCGGCTTCTACGCCGACCACCGCTTTTGGATAAGCGTATACCTCGACGGCGGCGTCCCCGACGACGAGCTGCGCGCGCTGTGCTCACACTCCTACGACGAGGCCTTTTCCCGCCTGCCGAAGCGCGTGCGCGAGGAGATTAATCAAAAATAATAAGGAGCTAATTTGCTTGAAAGTATACGATTTAACCAGGATAATGGCCAATGACATGCCTGTATGGCCCGGCACGCCGAAGCCCAGCTTCACCAAGAGCAGCCTGCTCGAGAAGGACGGCTTCTACGAGACACGGGTCGAGACCTTTTCCCACGTCGGTACGCACATAGACGCGCCGAGTCACATCCTGCCCGGCGGCAAGACTCTTGACGAGTACCCGGCCAACACCTTCTGGGGTACGGCCTGGGTACTCGACGTCTCGAAGCTCGGACCCGGCGGGCTCATCACCCCCGGCATGCTCGACGGCTTTCCCGGCGCGGATTTCCTGCTGGTGAGCACGGGCTGGGAGCTCTACTGGAACAGCGTGTCGTATTTTCAGGACTACCCCGTCCTCACTCCGGAGGCGATACAGCGCGCGCTCTCCCTCGGCGTGCGCGGCATAGGCTTTGACAGCATGAGCCCCGATCCTGTCTCCGACAGGAACTACACCAACCACAAGCTGATACTAGGCGAGGGCGCGCTGATAATTGAAAACCTCTGCGGCCTCGCGCCTATACGCGGCCGCAAGACTAAGTTTACCGCCCTTCCGCTCAAATATCTAAATGCTGACGGCGCGCCTTGCCGCGCCGTAGCCGTCGAGGATTGAACATGCCGCTGACACAGCTTACAGACAGGATATACTACCTGCCGCATCAGCCCGAGCGCGAGCGCCCGCTGCTCGCATATATACACGGCCAGCGCTACAGCCTTGCAATTGACGCGGGCTACTCCAAGCGGCACGTCGAAGAGTTCTACGCCGGGCTCGATGAGCTCGGCTTCAGGCACCCGGATTTCACCGCGCTGACGCACTGGCACTGCGACCACACCTTCGGCCTGCATGCAATAGACGGCGTCGCCATAGCCTGCAAGAACTCCAACAGGCGCATCAACGAGCACCGGCTGATGAGCTTGAACGAGGGCTACCGCGAGTACATGATAAGCCGCGACCACTATTTCGGCATTGAGTACCCGGAGGGTGAGCCTATCATTGTCCAGCCCGCGCCCATAGAGTACGAGGGCAGCCTGGACATAGACCTCGGCGGCGTGAGCGTCCGGCTCTTCCCCACCGTGGCCCCGCACAGCAGCGACTGCATCCTCGCCCTGATACCCGAAGAGCGCGTGCTCTTCCTGGGCGACGCCATCTACGGCGACCCGGACGAGGGCTGGAGCTTTGACAGCAAGCGAATCAAGGGCCTGATAGACACGCTCGAGGACACAAGCTTCGACATCTGCCTCGCCAGCCACGCGAACCCGCACACCAAGGCCTCGATGCTTCGCTACCTCTACCGGAAAATGAAGGGCTGATCGAGGCCAGCGCCTGATGGTTCATTTTATTAGGCTATATCTCCGACGGAGATAAACTTACATAGTAGGTAAGAAAAAATGACGAGAAAAGAAGAACGCACCGAGAGCGCGGTCAAGAAGGGCTACGAGGCTTTCAAGAACTCCTTCAACTGCGCGCAGAGCACCTTTGCCGGCCTGATGCGCGAGTTCCGGCCCGATGACCCGGCCATGGACACCCTGATGAGTGCTATATACCCCTTCGCGGGCGGCGGCTGCCGCGGTGACACCTGCGGCGGCGTAAACGGCGCGCTCATGTTCCTTGGAGTGCTCTACTACAAGGACGACACCCAGACGCCCTACGGCTTCTGCAAGCAGCCCGCCATATCCAAGCCCGTGCGCGGCTACGGCATAGCCACCGAGTACGTCGATAGGTATGTGGCCAAATGGGGCAGCGTCATGTGCCGCGAGGTCCACCCGCAGCTCATGGGCAGGCAGTACGACCTGGCCGACCCGGTGGACGGCGGGAAGTTCTACATGGACGGCGCCGGAGATAAATGTCAGGAGGTCGTCGAGTTCGCCATCCGCACGGTGTGCGACACGATTCTCGACGATGACGGCAACGTCAGGGAGCTGTAAAACACGCATAGCAGAGGCGGGAAGCCAGATCGGCTTCCCGCTCTTTTTGCTCCGTCACTCCCACTCCCAGGCGCGGCCGCCGTCGGAGGTCACCAGGCGGAGCTGCGCCGTCTCGCCGGTGTCCTGGTCGAGGACTTCGACGGGGATGACGCCGTTTATGCCGTCAAACTCGGGCGAGGACGGCGTGAACACCCAGCGGCTGCGATCGGAGGCGTACTGCGCGGGCCGCTCCACTGCCAGCCGCGACCAGCTCTCGCCGCCGTCGTAGGTGCAGTACACCGTCGGCCCGGCGTCCTCATAGTACCTGTAGCACAGGAATGCCGTGTCCGCGTCATAGAAGCCCGCGCCGGTTATCATGCCGTGGTACACGCCCTGACGGTGCGGGTCGCCCATCGTGCGCCAGCTCGCGCCGCCGTCCGTAGAGACGAAGAGGCTCAGCGGCGCGCTGCCCGCCGCCGGCATGCCCCTCAGCGCGAGGAACATCCCCGACGTGCCGAAGGTGCCGGTGTAGCCGCCGTCATAGGCGAGGTTATAGCTCTCGTCGAGCCCGGCGAGCGGGCCGGCTACGGAATAATAGCCGTTTTCATCCTGTATTCTCACCGTCGCCGGTGCGCCCATGGCGGCATAGGCCGTAAGCCCGCCGCCCAGACTTACCTCATTTGAGTTAGGCATCCGACCCATGCCGAAGATTGACCAGAACTCGTCGTTCTCCGCGTCTCCGCCGAGGAAATAGCCGTTGCATGAGCCGAAGCAGATGGAGTCGCAGCTGTCCGTACCCTTGTAGGCCACGACCTGCTCGCCGCTTGAGAGCGTGAGCGTCAGCTTCGCGCCGTAGCCGCACTTGCCCATGTAGCCCTTCTCGGCGTTCACCAGCAGGGAGCGCAGGCGCGGCAAATCCACCTCATCGGCATATATGGGCTCGCCGAGCCAATCCAGCCTGGCTTCAACTATGTCGCCGGTTATGTCCGCCGGGGAGACGAATTTGTAGCCGCAGCGCTCGACAGCCAGGTCTATGGCGGAGCGCGGCACGCCGCCGTCGTAATCGCCGGAGAACGACGTGCGCTCGCCGTCATAAAAGAGCATGGCTCCAAAGCCCTCTACAGGCTCGCGCTCCTCGGCGAGCATGGCCTCCGCTTCGGCGTCCGTGAGCTGGATATACTCGTATGTCTCGCCGTAGGTCTCGTTTATGTAGTACACCCTGAGATACGGCTCTGACATGTTATACGACGTCGTGGACACGCCGCGCGCTTTGGCGTCCTCCAGATAGTCAATGCCGTCGCTCGTGTAGTTGTACGTATTGATATATACTGCGTTATCACGCGGCCTTATAACGACGGTATAGGCGTTTACCGCCCAGTCAATCGTGCTTCTCTGCGGGATTATCACGTTCTCCGGCACCTCGCCGGCCTGACGCGCGTCCATGAACGCATCATACTCGTCGGTGGGGTAAAGCACAAAGGTTATGCCGTCTATCTCCATGCTGCTTATATCGTTCAGCGGGCTCGACGAGGGGTCGCCGTTGTACTGCCCGACGATGTACCCATCGCCGACCGCGTTTTCTCGTGCGATGAAGCTGTAGCCGTTCAGCAAGTCTCCGTACTCGGCGAGAATCCCGTCGCGCCGTGCGGCGTCCATGTCGTGGAAACCACCGCCGGCGGTATACTCTATGTAATACGCCAGGTCCCCCGCCGTGCCGTACTCGCCGCGCGCGACGGCGAGCGGGCTCGCCGTCTGAGCGGGCGCGGCGGTGGGGTCAACGGGGCAGTGGGCGCGGATTATCTCCAGAGCGGCGGCGGGTATGCCCGTGTCGGCCATGTAGATGTCGGCGGTTTCGCCGTCCGCAAAGAGCGCGGCAGAGAACTCCGTCTCATCAAGCGCGAGCGACACTCGGTCTGAGGCGCGTATCTCGTCTGCCTGCTCGGCCGTGAGCGGTATCATCTCGCTGACGGCGCCGAACTCGGGGTGGATATAGTTCACCGCGATGGCGTTGTCAACAGACGAAACGTCGAAGCTTATGCCGCGCGAGACGGCGTCCTCAAAGTAGTCCGGGCGGTCCTCACCGTTAAGATACTCCCAAAATATATTGTAGAGTGCAAATCTTCCGAGCATCCCAGGCCTGTCCTGGCCGAAGAGCAGCACGGTGCCGTTTGTCATATTGAGCCTCGCGAGCGTGGTCGTGCTGTCCGGATCCATTTCCAGGCTCCCGCCGGGCTCGAGCAGGGTTACGCCGGCCGAGAGCGCCGCGTTCTCATACCCGGTGAAGTCGTCCTCTGCGCCCTCGTCCAGCAGGAAAACATAGGCCGAACGCCCATCAGCGCTTACTCGCGCAAGTACGACCTCTCCCTCTATACGTATACGGCCTGGCTTGGCGTCAAGTATCTGCTGCAAGATATCCGCGTCCATGTCCTGGAACTCGCTTCCGGAGGCCAGTTCAAGGCAGTACGCCATATCTCCCGCCGTGCCGTACTCGCCGCGGGCCGGGCCGTCGTCTGCGGCGGGGTTGACGGCGCAGGCGGCGAGCACGAAAACGCACAGCAGCGCGGCGGCTCCGCTTATCCAGGCGCGGGGGCGCTTCCAGCGCAGGAGGTTCTTTATGCGGCCCTTGATGCCGCTCTCGCCGAAGGCCAGCGGCACGGAGAGCGCGCCGCGCCGCCCGGCGGCGAAGCGCAGCAGCGAGGCCGAGTAGTCGGCGCGCACGCCCTCGCCCAGATTTTTGAGCACCGCCTCGTCGCAGCTCATCTCCATGTCGCGCCCCGCGAGCACGAATGAGAGCCACACGAGCGGGTTGAACCAGTGCAGGCCAAGCGCGATGAAGGCCAGGGCCTTGAACACATGGTCGCCGCGCCGGATGTGCTGCCGCTCGTGGAGCACGATGTACTCGCGCTCGCCCTCGCCTATATCCGATGGCAGGTAGATCTTCGGCCGGAAGATGCCCAGCACGAAGGGCGAATTGATGCCGTCAGCGAGGCGTATGTTGCCCTCAAGCGCTATATTGCCCACCAGGCTCCGCCGCAGGCGTATATATGACGCCGCGCCGTAGAGCAGCATGGCGCAGACGCCGAGCGCCCACACTATTGAGGCAATCTCAAGCGGCTCCATGCCGCCGGTGTACACCTGTCCGCTTACCGCTTCGCCGCCGGTCACGACAGGCGCGCTCACGGCGGGCGGCGCATAGTACTCTATCACCGTGGTATACTGCGTGTTCTCCTGCGCCGGGGCGTCCAGCAGCCCCAGCAGCGACACCGCCGAGGACACCGACACGGGACACAGCAGGCGGAAGAGCACCACCGCCCAGAGCGCATACGAAAACGACTTCGGCGCGCGCCGGAGCAGCAGCCGCGCGAGCAGCACGGCCGCGATGATAACGGCGGCGGCTATGCTCATGTTCAGTACGGTCTGGAACGCGCCCTCAAGCCAGCTCAGCATACTCTCACCCCCTGCTCCGTCGGATGAGCTCTTCCAGCTCGCGCAGTTCCTCCTCACTCAGCTTCTTGCGCGTCGAAAACGCCGCGATGAACGCAGGCAGCGAGCCGGAGAAGGTCTCGTCCAAGAAGCGTTCGCTCTGCATGGCGTGGAACTCCTCGCGCGTGAGCTGCACAGAAACCGTACCTCCCTCGTTGCGGAAAAGCCCGCGCTCACAGAGCTTTTTCAGCACGGTGTATGTCGTGGACTTCTTCCAGCCCAGCTCCTGCGCCGCCAGCTTCACCAGCTCTCCGGAGCCCAGCGGCGCGTTGTCCCAGATTATGTCCGCAAAGCGGCTCTCTATTGCGCCCAACCTCAAATCGTCCATACAAGTCGCCTCCAGGTCTATTATCAATAGACTTCGTGTTTGAACTTAGTCTATCACGAATAGACCAAGCTGTCAACAGGAACCTTTCCCCGCATGCAGGCAGCGCAAAACCCGCCCGGAAAGACCGGGCGGGCCTGGATTATTCAAGCCACATGGACATCCACAGCGTTTCCCCGCCGGAGAGCGTGAGCTCCAGCACCGGGCGGTAAGTGCCCTTGCTGTCGAGCGTGTAGACCGCCTTTGCGCTCTCGACGCGGACGTCTCCCTCGGGCAGCTCCCACCATGAGAAGTCCCCGCGGTAGATACGCCGCGCGCACTCGTCGCGGCTGATGGGAGAGGCGTACCCGATAAGCTCCGTCTCATAGACGCACCAGTCGACTCGAGCAAGCTTGCCGTCCATGACCTCGGCGGAAATCTCCCCGCCCAGCCCGGAGGCGGGGTCGAAGGAAAAGACATATGCCCCCTCCTCGTCCGAGAACTCCCCGCCCGAGGGTATTTCGAGGCCCCAGCCGCTCAGGAGCGCGCGTATTTTCGTCTCGCTCAACCCGGGGTCCGAGCCGCCGCTCTCTGTGCGAGAGGAGTAGACGTGGTAGTCGACGTACTCTATCTCCGGCCCGGCGTAACGGTACACCACGCTGAGCTGGCCGTCGGTCGCGCGGAACCAGGCGGACTCGTCGTACAAATCCTCCATGTCCCGCTTCTCGTTGAACACGGCATAGAATTTATCCGCGCACTCCCGCGCCGAATCCAGATTGCCGCCGGACGTCGAGTACATGCCGAGCTCCGCGCCGCTCAATCCCTCGAGGAAGGCGGCGGCGTCCTCGGAGAACGTCACCTCCCCGGCGACGGGCTCGCCCTGCCGGATGTCTAGCTCGCTCATGCCGTAGGGCGAGGCGCTCCACACTGCCCAGGCAATGAATGGCGGCGAGAGGCAGACGAGCGCCAGCGCTATCGAGGCAATCGAGCGCGCAGCGCGCCTTCCGCGGGCGTTCATGCAAAAGCGCGCGAGCGCGAAGCCGCAGGCCGTGCCGAGCGTGTTGTTGAAGAGGTCATCCACGTCCGTGATGCCGCTCCCGAGCAGGTATTGCAGCGCCTCGATGACGAGCGAGGCCAGGAAACCGAGCGGTATCACCAGCCAGCGGCTCTTCCGCTCGCCGAAGGGCAGGGCGAAGAGGAAGCCGAATGGGACGAAAATGAGTATGTTCATGAGCTCGTTGATGAACCCGTGCGCGTTGAAATTGTGCAGCAGCACTCTGTACCCGTAGAAGAGGTCCAGGCTCAGCGAGCGGTAGGCCACCAGGGGGTCATAGGTGCTCGTCCTGAGCGCGAGCACAAACACAAGCGCGAAGATGTATACACACGAGACGAGCAGCCAGAGCTTCCACGCTGCGGAGAGGCGGCGTCCTCGCCGCCTGAGTATCAGCAGCGCGGCGAAAAACACGGCGACCCCCAGCGCCGCCGCCGGGAGCACGGGAGGCAGATAGCGTCTAAGCAGGTCAAGAAACGTAAGCACGGCGTAACCTCCTTCTCTTTGCCGGTCAAAGTGTTCACTTTTATATACGAACGGAGGCGCCAAAAAGTTTCAAGCCCGGCCAAAAAAGCCGGGCTTGCGCTGTTTTTACGGCATATTTTCCAGGTAGTGGTCGAAGAGCGAGTTCAGGTAGTCCGCAGCGCCCTCGCCGTCGTTCTTCTCCAGCATCTCCAGGATGCGCCGTCCTTGCTCGAGCAGGGCGTCCGCCCCCCAGAAGCGCGCGGAGTCCTCCCAGAGTATATTCCCCACGCTCCGGAAGGCGTTCATTATCAGGGGGAAAAGCTGGTTGCCCGACAGGGTGCAGATGCGGTAGTGGAACTTCGCCAGCGCATCGGCTATTGTCTTGAGGTCGGGATTGCTCTTGGCTATCTCCGTGTATTCGTTGAGCAGCCCCTTGAGCTCGTCCAGCCCCTCCTGAGTATGGTTCCGGCCCAGGCGGACAAGAGCCCCGCCCTCGACAGCGCTGCGCAGCTCTATAATCGACACCACCATCTGCCGGTCGAGCTTGCCGCCGTTATAGCGCAGTATGGCGTTCAGCGTCTCCAGATTTCCGGTCTCGGCGAAGTCCGCCACCACCGTGCCGCGCCGTGGCGTAACCTCGAGGAAGCCCATGCGGGCCAGGTCCTCCAGGCCGATATGTACTATCGTCTTGCTTATCTTCATCTGTTCGGCGAGGTCCCGCTCGCTGGGGAGCCGGTCACCCGGTTTGAGCGTGCCGGAGAGTATCATCCCCTCTATGCGCTCGATGAACAGCTCTTTTATAGTGGGCGCTACTATTTGACCGAAATCCATACCATCATCTCCAAATTCAGCATCGCATGTAACAAACACCGGCGCCCGCCGGACATGAGCTTATGGAAATGGCGCGCAGAGCCGGTAAGCGCCGCGCGCCCTCCTCTCCGGAAACATGCGGAGCCGTCCGGCCGTCCGCTGGGGGACGTGGGAAGCGGCGTACCGGGCCGCAACCCCGGCGCGCCATCGGCCTCTAGCGGCTGCCTTCCGGCAAGCGTCCGTCCACATGATTCCGGCGCGCCGCCAGCGTGTGCCCAAGGGATTTTTCCCAACGCCACGGCGCCGTGAGAAATACGGTTCCTGCGGAGCCGCCCGGTCATAGACCACACGGCAGCTTCGCCCGTGCGATGAAAGCTTCACCGCTTATAGGTCAAATATATCACAAAATGCAGTAATTTACAAGGGTTTTCGGACAAATCAGCGTGTTTGTGTCAATTGCACAGAATTGTTGGTCAAACCATATACCAGTCACAGGTCGCCGCTTCTCGGCCCCTGCCTGCGCTCCAGCCTGGAATCCACCGCCCCGCGCAGCAGCGTATACAGTACGGCGCTGACCGGCACGGCGCACAGTCCGCCGATTATGCCGGCGATGTTGCCTCCGACGAGCACGGCGCTGAGCACGATGACGCCGGGCAGGCCCACGGCCTTGCCGACAATCTTGGGGTAGATGAGGTTGCCCTCTATCTGCTGCAGGATGAGGATAAATATGACGAAGAGCAGTGCCTTGATGGGCTCCACGGTCAGGATCAGCAGGGCGCCGATGGCGACGCCGACAAACGCGCCGACCAGGGGCACCAGGCTGGTAACGCCTATGACCACGCTTATTACGTTGGCGTAAGGGAAGCGGAAGATGGTCATGCCGATGAAGCAAAGTATTCCCAGGATGCAGGAATCCGTAAGCTGGCCGCCGATGAAGTTGGAAAAGGTCTCCGCGGCCATGGAGCAGATGCGGATAAAGCCGCCCCCCACGCGGCGGGGCATGAAGGCCAGGATGCAGCGGTGCACAAAGCGGCCGATGCGCTCCTTCTGAGCGAGGACGTATACGGCGATGATGACGCTGAACACCACGTCTATGACTCCGCCGACTATGCTGGTGCCGACGTTCGCGGCCGTTCCGGCGGCGCTGAGTATCTCCTTCAGCCCCTGGGAGAGCATGGTGCCTATGTCGCTGAACACCTTTGTCCAGTCTATATCGGTGAGGTAATTGCTCAAGGAAAAGCCGAAGGGCTCGAGCAGCTTGTCCAGCCAGGCGATAAGGTCGGTGACGTAGCCCGGCATGCGCGCGAGCACGGCCGCCACGGCCTCCACCAGCTGCGGCAGGACTATGAGCAGCAGGACAATCAGTACGCCCAGGGTTATGAGCAGGGAGCAGACTATGCTCACCGGGCGCAGCATCTTTCTCACTGTCGGGTTCCTATGCTCACGCAGGCCGTAAAACCATTTGTTTTCAAATATCCGCAGCGGCACATTCAGCACAAAGGCTATAGCCAGGCCCGCTATGACGCTGGAAAAAACGCCCCACACGTCAACGGCAAAGCCGAGTATGGCCCCGATGTTCTGCACGGCCGTGAACAGCACAACCGTAAACACAATTATGAGCAGGATGATCCGCACGTTCTTTTTGTTAAGTTCCAACGGCGAGCCTCCTTTTCAGCAGCGCTCTGGCATTGATTATTATAGCCATAATACACTTTTTTCAGCCGACAGGCAACTGTTTTTAAAGCGCTTTGGAAATTAATCGCCAATTTAACGTTAATTTTAGAATTTTAAGCATTTTCTCAAACTTTTTGTTGCTAATCCGGCGCAAATGTATTATTATGATATTAAGCATCACTTCCCTGGCGCCGGGATTGTTATTCTTTGGCGACGCCGGCGTTTTGGACGCGAGCGGCCGGGGCTTTCCCGTCCGGTACGAGTATGGCGCTGCCATTTAGTGCGTATGGCGCGGCGCCACGCCGATTCCGGACGTCGGGAATCCCGTGCGCGGCGCCCAGGCCGCCGGCGGCTGCCATTATAAAAAAGGGAGGAAAAAATTGTGGCAGTGGGGATTATACCAAATGCCGCAGAAGAGGAAATCGAAGTCAGAACAGTTGCGCCTGCAACACCCCCGCGCCGCCGCGCGGCGGAGCTCGCCCAGAGCCCGGGCGAGGAAAAAGTGGACCGCCGCGTGAGGAAAACTAAAAGTCAGCTCCGTGAGGCGCTGACGACGCTGATGCTCAAGAAGAGCTTCGGCGAAATTACTGTACGCGAGATATCGGAGCTGGCCGATGTCAACCGAGGCACATTTTATACGCACTACCGCGATACCAAGGACCTTTTACACCAGCTGGAAAGTGCGTTCCTGGATAGGCTCAGGAGTATAAACGTCACCGTCAAGCGCCAGGATTGGGAGAGCGCCACTTATATCTATCTGGAGGATTTTTTCTCCGCGTGCAGCGAGAACGCCGACATCTACCAGGCGCTCATCTGCCGCCGCGGCGACGAGGCCTTTCAGGATGAATTTGTGAACGCCTTGCGCAACCAATACCTGCGCAATTTCCTCGACAACGCTTGCCGTACCGAGGAAAGAGTGAAGGACATGTACTGTGCGTACATAGTCCAGGGATTGCTGGCCATAGTTGCACTGTGGCTGGATACAGGCATGAGGGAGACGCCCGAGCAAATGGCCCAAATGGGCGGCGACTTCATTATGCGCGGTGTCAAAGGGCTTAGATAGCCGCACAACACGAGACGGCCCCCTGCGCGATTATGCGCAGGGGGCCGCCATCTTTGTTAAACATTGTGTATTACCACTTGCCAGCGGGTATATTTTGTATTATAGTTTAAGAAGGCGGCGCGTACATATTTGCCGTCTCAAAATACCACTGGAGGACAATGATTCGATGAGATTCAACTTTGGCAACTTCGGCAACTTCGGAGGGTTCAACGAGGACCCCGAAAGCGGCGAGTACAGCTGGACTCCGCCGAAGCGCGAAAACCAGAGAGCCAAGAAGCCGCGCAAGGCCATGAGCAAGGGCAAATCCATCTTCCTGAGTCTGCTCATCACCATAGTATTCGGCTTCCTGTACTTCTACTTTTCCCTGCCGGCTCTTAATATACACTCCGGCGACCTCTACGTCTTTATCATCCTGCTCTGCCTTGTGTGGTGCGCCGCGTCGCTGATATTCGGCGGCTTCCACGGAGGCACGGCGAAGGAGTATGTCAACACGGCCCGGAAGAAGGCCGCAGTGCCCTTCTATATAATCTGCCTGTGCATTCTCGTGGCCGTTGTCGGTTCCGTCGTGGGCTGGACCGTGTTCCGCGCCCGCGACTACGCCTCCCTGCTGCCCATTGAGGACGGCAACTTCACCGAGGACGTGGCGGAAATAAGCTTCGACCAGATACCCATGCTCGACGACGCCTCGGCCAACGTCCTGGCCACCCGCCGCCTCGGCGAGCTGAGCGACCTCGTCAGCCAGTTCGAGGTCAACCCCGAGAGCTATCAGATAAATTACCACAACCGCCCCGTGCGCGTAACCTACCTCAACTACGGCGACGTGTTCAAATGGTGGAACAACCAGAGCGCCGGTATCCCCGCCTACCTCATCATAGACATGGTGACGCAGGAGGTCGAGGTCGCCCGCATAGACCAGGGCATACGCTACTCGCCCAGCGAATATTTCTTCCGTGACCTGGACCGCTACCTGCGCTTCCACTACCCGACGCTCATGTTCTCCGACGTGAACTTTGAGGTCAACGAGGAGGGCGAGCCCTACTGGGTAGCCACCGTCATAACCAAGAAGATAGGCCTCTTCGGCGGCGAGGACGTCACCGGCGCGGTGCTGCTCAACGCCGTCACCGGCGAGAGCGAATACCTGCCGATGGAGGAAATCCCCCTCTGGGTCGACCGCGTCGCCACCGCCGACCTCATAATAGAGCAGTACAACTACTACGGCCTCTATCAGGGCGGCTTCTGGAACAGCCTCTTCGGGCAGAGCGGCTGTACCGAGGTCACCAGCTATTACAACTACATCGCCCAGGATGACGACGTCTGGATGTACACCGGCGTCACCTCCGTCACCGGCGACCGCGGCAACATCGGCTTCATCCTGGTCAACCAGCGCACCAAGGAGGCGCGCTACTACCCCTGCGCCGGCGCCGACGAGGCCAGCGCCATGTCCAGCGCCCAGGGCGCGGTGCAGCAGTACAGCTACATCGCCACCGCCCCGCTGCTGCTGAACACAGGCGGACAGCCCACCTACTTCATGGCCCTCAAGGACAACAGCCAGCTGGTCAAGATGTACGCCATGGTCAACGTGCAGCAGTACGACGCCGTCGCCACCGGCTCCACCGTTGAGGAGTGCGTAGACAACTACATCGAACTCCTGGCCGAGCGCGGCATCACGACGACCACTCCGGGCGTCGACGGCGAGGTCACCGAGGCCTCCGGAACTGTCGCCGATGTGAGAAGCGCCGTATCCGACGGAAACACCGTCATATATATCCGCTTTGAGGGCGGCGAGCAGTATTACACCATCAGCGCCGCCGAGGCCCCCGAGGCCGTAATACTCAACCCCGGCGACGAAGTCACCGTACACTTCTCCGCCAGCACCGCCGGCGACACGCTCGTCCCGCTCACCGGCATGGAGATCACCTCCCGCGCCCCGCTGGATGCCGACGAGCCCGCTCCTCCGGAGCCGAGCGCAGAGCCCGGCACCGAGGCCGGCGAGGAGCCCGTCCAGGCCGCATAAAGCAGCTCACGGAGCGCCCTTCGGGCGCTCCGTTTTTTGCCCCGGTGCCCAAAGCCCCCTCAATCGCGTCGCAGCCGCCGGTTTTCTGTGAACTGCGTACGGATCCGCCGTCTGTATCCCAGCTATATTTGTGGCAATTGACGCCTTGACTTTCTCGCGGCGCTGGAGTATTCTTTCATCACGACAACTTCACACCTCAAAGACAGTGAAGGAAAGAGTAACCCGAAAGGAACGGCACAGTGAGCTCCGGATAGTGGGAACGGGGCGCGGGGGATTCGGGCGAACATGGTTCCGGAGTTGCGCACCGAGCGCTTTGCGTAAGGCTGCGACGGGTCCGCCCGTTAAAGCGGCAGGAGTTTGATGGAACTTCGTGAGGCACGGCGTGTGAGCGGCGTGCGAATCAGGGTGGTAACACGGTTTAATAATCGTCCCTGGCGTACTTTGTACGCCAGGGATTTTTCATTTGCCGAAAGAGGGGTTTTTTAATGGCAATGATAGAACTCAAGCACCTGTGCAAGACCTACGGCACGGGCGAGAGCGCGGTCCACGCGCTCGACGACGTCTCGCTGGAGATAGAGCAGGGCGAGGTGTTCGGAATCATCGGCCTTTCCGGCGCGGGCAAGAGCACGCTGGTGCGCTGCATCAACCTGCTGGAGACGCCGACCAGCGGCGAAGTCGTGGTGGACGGCAAGGCCATGACCGACCTAAAGGGCAAGGCCCTGCGCGAGGCCCGGCGAAACATCGGCATGATATTCCAGGGCTTCGATTTGCTGATGCAGCGCACGGCGCTGCAAAACGTCCGCTTCCCGCTGGAGCTGGCTCACACGCCCAAGGCGGAGGCCGACAAGCGCGCGAGGGAGCTTTTAAAGACCGTCGGCCTTGAGGGGCGCGAGGACGCGTATCCGGCGCAGCTCTCCGGCGGCATGAAGCAGCGCGTGGCCATCGCCCGAGCGCTGGCCAGCAATCCGCGCGTGCTGCTGTGCGACGAGGCCACCAGCGCGCTCGACCCGACAACGACGGAGAGCATCCTGGAGCTGCTCAAGGACATAAACCGCACGATGGGCGTCACGGTTGTCGTGATAACCCACGAGATGCGCGTGGTTGAGCGCATATGCTCCCGCGTGGCGATAATCGCGGACAGCCACATCGCCGAGATGGGCGAGGTGCAGGAGGTGTTCCTCCACCCCAAGACCGAGGCGGCCAAGAAGTTGGTGCTGCCCAGCCGCAGCGGCAAGCTGGAGGGCTTCACCGAGGACGAGGCGGCCACGGCCGTGGACGAGTGCCGCGGCGAGCTGATACGCCTGGCCTTCGACGGCACTACGACAGACCGGCCGGTCATCGCCGACATGATACTCTCCTGCGGTGCGCCGGTGAGCATAGTCTACGCCGACACGCGCAGCATCGAGGGCAAGCTCTACGGGCACACAGTTTTGCAGCTGCCCAGCGACGCGGCCGTTTCCGACAAGATGAAGCGCTGGCTCAACGACCAGAGCATCAGCTACACGAAGGAGGTGCAGTGACATGAGCTTTTCACAGATCCTTGCGCTCGTTCCCCAGGCGTTGTGGGAGAGCATTTATATGACCCTCGGCTCCACGGCGCTCGCCTATGTCATCGGCCTGCCGCTCGGCCTGGTGCTTGTGGTCACGGCCAAGGACGGGATACACCCGGTACGCGGAGTGAACTTGGTGCTCGGCGCAATAGTCAACTTCCTGCGCAGCATACCGTTCGTCATCATGCTCTTCTTTGTCACTCCGGTTACCCGCTTTATAGTGGGCAGGGCCATCGGCTCCGTGGCCACGATAGTCCCGCTGGTTATCAGCGCCTTCCCCTTCGTGGCGAGAATGGTTGAACAGAGCGCAAACGAGGTAGACCGCGGCGTCATCGAGGCCAGCCAGGCCATGGGCGCCAGCAACTGGCAGATAATAACCAAGGTTATCCTGCCGGAGGCCAAGCCCAGCATGCTCAACGGCGCGGCGCTCTCGGCCACCACCATCCTCGGCTACAGCGCGATGGCCGGAATCGCCGGCGGCGGCGGCCTCGGCGGCATCGCCATCAACTACGGCTACCAGCGCTACGATTACATGGTCATGTTCGTCATGATAGTTGTCCTCGTGCTGCTTGTTCAGGTATTCCAGGAGGCCGGTACGCGCGGCTCGAGGCTGACGGACAAGAGAATCAGATAACAATCCTCTAGGGGGAACCAGTTCCCCCTAGATACCGGTCACGATGTGACCGGATCCTCGTGCGTCGTCGCGGACTGCGTATCCTTCGCTTCCCCGCAAGCGGAAAAGCTCAGTCACTTCGTCGCTCCTCCTTTTCCGTCGAGGCGAAGCCCCGACGGGATGATATGGATATAATACTCCACTCTACAATACAATACACCACCAATATAAAACCAAGATGAAAAGGAGACACGAACATGAAAAAGATTCTTGCACTGACGCTCAGCGCCATCCTCTGCCTCGGCCTGCTGGCCGGCTGCGGCACCGAGAGCAACACCCCCGCCACCGACCCCGTGAGCGAGCCGACTTCCGGCGCGTCCGCCACTCCCAGCGGCGAGCTCGAGACCATCACCGTCGGCGCCACCTCCACCCCCCACGGCGAGATTCTCGAAGCCGTGCGCGGCGAGCTTGAGTCCCTCGGCTATGACCTCGAAGTGGTCATCTTCAACGACTATGTGCTGCCCAACGCCTCCCTCGCCGACGGCGACCTGGACGCGAACTACTTCCAGCACGGCCCCTTCCTCGAGACCTACAACGCCGAGAACGGCACCGATCTGGTGAACGCCGCCGCCATCCACTACGAGCCCATGGGCATCTACCCGGGCAGCAAGACCAGCCTTGACGAGCTCGCCGAGGGCGACACCATCGCCATCCCGAACGACGGCTCCAACGAGACCCGCGCCCTGCTCCTGCTCCAGGACCTCGGCTACATCACCCTCGCCGACGGCATCGACGCCAGCTCCAACGCCACCATCGTGGACATCGCCGACAACCCGCTGAACCTCAACATCACCGAGATGAACGCCGAGGCTATCCCGCACAACCTGCCTGACGTGGCCTTCGGCATCATCAACGGCAACTACGCCCTGCAGGCCGGCCTCACCGGCAACGACGCCCTCGCCAGCGAGGACGCTGAATCCGACGCCGCCCAGACCTACGCCAACATCATCGCCTGCCGCAACGGCGACGAGAGCAGCGACAAGATCCAGGCCCTCATCACCGCCCTCACCAGCGAGACCTGCCGCGAGTACATCGAGAGCACCTACAACGGCGCCGTCGTCCCCATCTTCTAAGCGGTACACATTATATATAATGTTACCTAACGCGCTCACCCACCCCTCTTGAGCGCGGCAAGGCCGGTACGCTTTCGCGTACCGGCCTTTTTTATATGAAACGCATAAATCGCGCGTCATGCGCGGGCGCTGTTTGTTGACAATGTAAATGCGATGATATATACTGAAATTGAAGGGAAGTGCCGCTTGTGATAGTCTTTTCTCTGATAATCAATGTCGTGCTAATCGTCATATTCATACTGATGGCAGGGCACATTTCCGGCATTCACAAGACCATTGAGCAGATGAACCGCACGCTCACCAGCATGGCCAAATCCATGGGCTGCATAGAGAGCAAAACGGAGCCCGAGGACGGAGTGGACGAGGAGTTCATGGGCTACACCGTAACCAGCGACGTGCGCAAAACAGTAAAGGCGTTCATGGGCGCCGAAAGATATGCCAAGGCCGAATCCGAGCTCTGCCTCGCCACGCATATGCCGCACGACGTCGCCGCCGCATACCTTGATCAGCTCGGCAGCTGAGAGCGAGGCGCCCTATGCTGACCATACTTATTATAATTGTATGCGTGTACCTCTGCGTGCGCGTCTCCGCCATGCAGAAGCAGCTCAACCGCCAGCAGGAGCTGATAGACGAGCTGATTTCCAAGAGCGACCACTCCGTACCCGAAGAGCTGAGCGTCGCGGAACAGGGCTCAGGCAGCATGGCGTTTAAGGGGCACTACATCGGCCCCGACCTTAAAGCCACTCTCTGCGAGCTCAAGCGCAAGGGGAACATGGACGCAGCAATCTTTGAGTTCTGCAAATCCACCGGCCTGAGCGAAGAAAAAGCCAGAGAGTATTTAACCATGCTGTGACGAGGGGGAATTGACATGCTTGTATTACTTTGGCTGCTGTTTATTATAATGTGTATCTACACCTGGGTGCAGGTGGGCCATCTGAAGGAGAAAAACGAGGAGTTGGAGCGCCAGATTCTCGAGCTGTGCCGCCTGACCGGCAACGAGGACGTCGCGCGGGACAAGTACAGGGGCGACCAGGACTGGTACGAAGGCTGCTACATCGGCCCGGAGCTGAAAGCGCAGCTGCGCGCGCTCAAATCCGAGGGCAAGTACGACGAGGCGATAAGCGCTTTTTGCAAGACCACGGGTCTGCCGGACAGCTACGGCAAAAAGTACATAGGGCTGATATGAAGGAGGGAGCGTAAGTGCTTGTAATCATACTTTTGATACTGGTCATCGTGCTGATTGTCAAGGTCACGCGATTGCAGGACACCATCGACATGTTCATCATCCCGAACAAGCAGTATAAACGCCCGGATGTCCCGCCGGATCTGCTCGAGGAGCTGAAATACCTCAAAAGCGCGGGGCTCAATGTCACCGCCGAGAGTAAGCTGACGTCCCTGGGCTTTACCTCCGCCGAAGCCCACGCGTTCATACTCTCGCTGTAATAAAAAGGCTGTGCCATTACGGCCCTGTTGACAAAATTACGCATAGCCGCGACGCATATGGTATACTGGAGGAAA